>JFJP01037030.1_pt1 | contig 57525 bp, 64 predicted proteins | sample 431651 | NCBI WGS metagenome assembly JFJP01 (sample SAMN02602958, study PRJNA72255) | Microbial mat metagenome, whole genome shotgun sequencing project. | biome: fresh water; feature: sink hole; material: water; isolation source: purple microbial (photo- and chemosynthetic) mats found in... | reverse complement strand
ATTTGTAGTCTTAATATATCGCTCATTTTGGTCCTTATGGTTGAATTTGAGACGCATTTTAGCTCTATGAGCGGAGTCAGTCCAGTCTGAAAAATCCACAGCACTGGGTCAGCCTGCCGCAGGAAGGTTGAGGCCAATGCACTTGCGCTAGACAACTAAATCACCCCCCTTGATCATTAGGGAGGTTCAGAACGGAGGGATAATATGCAATCACTGCTGTTTATATTCTGCCTACTCATGCTTTCTGTTTCTACTTTTGCCCAAGTTGATGAAGAACCAATCGAAATTGCCCAAATATACAGTATCGATGATGACGATACTCCACCCCCATATGTGGATGTCTTTGAAGAGGCATTGCCGCTAAGTTTGTATCTTCAATTAAATCGGCAATTGGAAGATGTAAATGACACTGCGATTAGCGAAGCTCGAGCGAGTGAATTGTTTAACATGCTCAAGAGAGATCCAAGAGCACGCATGAAAAATCCGGGTGGTTTTTGTTCAACCAGAAGAGTTTATATAAAGAAGGTGTTGAGTGCTAAGAAAATAGAAAATGGAAGACTTTATATTTCTTGTCCGGAAAAGAACGGACGTTTGCGACTTCGTGATCAAGTGTCAGGCCGCTATTACACGTTTTCTAACTTTCACGATACGAACACGGTGGTTGTAAGCACGGGGGCCGGCAATTCTTATCGTGTCATGGATTTACAATTTGAAAGTGAACCTGTGACTCTGCCAAATTACCTTGCCCAAATTCAGGCTTACCAAAGGCTTCTTCCGGGAAAACGAGCAGATGATGCGGGGACTTGCTACTGGAGGCTGAGCTCCTCGGCCCTGATGTCCCAGGAGTTCCAAAAAATCCCGGAATAAACCTGAGTTGTAACTATTTGTAATATATTTTTTCCAATTTTTGGTTAAACTATATATACACATCTAGGAGGACTCATGAAGCCACTTCTGCAAAAGCTGCTACTCGACAAATCCACTAAAGTTAAACTTACAGAACGTTCCCAGAAAGATTCTCTGCTTTTTCTCAAAGAGCGCCTGCAGCAGCTCGTTTTGAATGGTCAGAAAGAGTCTAGAGAAGCCAAAAACATTAAAATGATTATCGAGAGGCAAATCGCTGCCTAAGTGAAGTACGAGAATTTATGACCGCTCCCGAACTCGATGCACTTGTAGAAAGTCATTTAAATCTTCAAGTGAAGATTTCCTATCCCGAACATCACGCTTTTCTCATTCGTCACCAATTGAATCAGTGCTCACTCGTTTTAGATGTTGGCTGCGGCAATGGAACATTCGCTGGCCGCTTAGCTCAGGATCACCCCAATATTCATTTTGTTGGCATCGATAAACGCAAGCCATGCGTGGATTCGTGCAAAAAACTGCTTTGTGAAAATTTTGAGGCCGTCCAGGTGGATATGTTCTCCCGCGATTCGACCTTCGACTTTTCCCGCTTTGACGGGGTGTTGATGAGGTATTTTTTACTGCATGTGGATAACTCGCAAAAGATTCTCGATCTTTTTAAAGCAAAATCCAAAAGACCGTCTCGCTTTTGGATTATTGATCTCGATTGGTCGCAGTTAACCTGTGAGCCACAGAGTGAAACTTTTGATAAGCTCACCAAGCTCGTGAAGGACTTTTGCTCCAAGATCTCGGTTGATTCCATGGGGGGACAAAAAGTCTTACCCATGCTTCAAAAATTAGATTACCAAAATATCGTTGTCGAAAATGTACCTTTTTCCACCCAGACTATTCCTATTGAGGAGATGGCGCTGTACCTAAAGCAAGAAGTACTGTGCTATTCAAGAATGAGCGGCAGGGCGGTTAATGATCCTGAAACGGCCGAGATCACTCGCTTTATTGATGAGGATTTTAGATCCGGCAAAGTTCAGATCTCTTACGGAATGATCTTGCTCTCTGCTGAGCTTAATTAGAAGTCTTACGCAGAGACAAGATAAGCTTGGTGGCAATGAGCGCAACAGTCATCATGATCCAGTACTCCTGAATCAAATTCTTTCCAATCTTGAGATAAACTTCCAGCTCTAGTCCTAAAAAATAGCAGGCCAAAATCCAAAGAATTTGTGTGGGGATCATGACGCTAAAAAAAACACGTCGGTTAAGTTCCCCCACACCGGCGAGCATCGCGACGATGGGGCCTGGGATAATAATTAAAATCAAAGTTGCACTCATGCGAAGCCAGCCGGTGATGACGTCAACTTTTCCCTTCGACACTAGCCCCTTAGTTTCACACCACTCAGTTGCCTTCGCTCCATGGCGGCGACCAAATTCGTAGCCGATGGTGCACTGAAAAATGGAGATGGCGATACCTGTGCAGACAAAGGTCAGTGCGGGCATCATTGTGGAGGCGAGAATCAGATGATGGAGGAAGGGACTTAAGATGATTAACGCCAGTGGTGAAAAGGTGAGTAGAGGGGGCATAAAGGCAAAGCCGACGGCGCGGGTAATGCAAATGAATATGAAGGCCAAAAATATTTTTGATTTCATGAGATTTTGTACTTTCTCTTTAAAACGGCAAGAGAGGCAAGGTAGTAAAAGAGCGGATCATAGGGGGCCCGCTCTTGATCATCCATCTTTTTGATCTTAGGAATAAGATTTTCGATATGTGAATGGTGAAAGAAGGGGATGTCTCTAAAGTCCTGGCCTTGGATTAAATCACAGACCATTGTGAAGAGGGGATTGTCATTGCCTAAGGTACTTGGTGGAGACACGAAGGGTTGCTTGAGTTTAGTTAATACTTCAGGGCAGACGTCACCTTGAGCAATGGTTCTCAATAAATACTTATTTAAATTATTTTTATACAGAAGCGAGGCGGGAAGTTTTTTTGTCACTTCAAATAATTCATGGTCGAGAAAGGGAAGTCTAAGTTCCACTGCGTGGGCCATGTCCAGTCTTTCTGCTGCCAGAACGTATTGGGGAAAATGGGACTTCATCCACAGATAGAGCACCACATGAAAGGGAGCGCGCCTAAGATTTTTATATATGGGAAACTGCCAGAGAAAGTCCTTGTAGGGATCACTGCTCAAGTGCCTCTGGATAAACTGAGGGTCTTGAAACTCCTGGAGATGTTCATAGCGCTCCATAAGGCTTGCTGCGAGCTCTGGGGGAAAGCCCAAGACTCGCGCGACCCAGAAGAGAGTAGGCGAGATGTTTTTAATTTTTAAGATTTCTGCCGTGGGAGTTTGAACTAGGCGCGAGAGAATTTTAAAAACACTCTTTCGCGATCCAGAGAGTGCGGCCTGGGAGAAATGGTATCCCGCAAATAATTCGTCGGCACCCTCACCCCCGAGGACAACCTTAAAGCCCTTTTTCTTCACTTCTCGGCTGAGAATAAAGCGCGCAGGTGCATGCCCGTTGTAAAATGGCATGTCTGATTTTTCTATCGCTTCAGAGAAGACATCGGCGAAGTCTTGATTCGTCACTTTGATTGGATGAAAGGGGCTTTGGGTGAAGCGGCACATGGTGGCGGCCAGGGCGCTTTCATCAAAATCTTCATGATCAAAGGCGATAGTGAAAGCGGGAATTTTTTTTCCGGTTAATCGATTGGCCATTCCAAGGACGGTGGATGAGTCGACACCGCCACTCAGATAACACGCAATGGGGACATCACTTCGAGTGCGTAGTTTGATCGCCTCTTCAAGTTTTGTCTTTACCTCACGAATCACATCCTCTTCTGAGGAAAAAGTTAATTCATTTTTTGTGGGGTAATCGGTGTCCCAATATTTTGTCAGGGTTTTTCCTGAAGGCTTGAGGTGCAGACAGTGGCCTGGTGGCACTTGGAAAACATTTTTATAAAGTGTGGATCCCTCTAGGCTTGCAAAGTGCATTGATTGGTAGACATTGTCTTCATCCCACTGAGCTGGCACACCGGCGGCAAACAAAGCTTTGATCTCAGAAGCGATGATGATTTGATCATGGTGATGAGCATAGAAGAGAGGCTTTATTCCAAAGCGGTCGCGAAAGGCAATCAGTTCATTTTTATGGATGTCATAGAGAATAAAGGCAAATTCTCCCCGGAGTTTCTTTATGCTTTCCAGGCCCTGACTTTCAAAAAGATGGACGGCGATTTCGCTGTCAGAGAGCGTTTTAAAACGATGACCCTCAGCTTGAAGTTCTTCTCGTATCCTTTCAAAGTCATAAAATTCTCCATTGGCCACAAGGACCAGGGAGCGATCTTCATTAAAAAGCGGTTGCTGACCGCCTTCGGTATCCATTATCGCCAGTCGCACATGGCCTAGACCAACTTTTTGCGAAGGACTGAAATAGCTCCCTCTTCCGTCAGGTCCTCGGTGCTCAATGGAATTAAGTGAGGCTTCCATCTGAGACGGAGTGACTTCTTTAGACTGCGAATAAATCCCTACAATACCGCACATATTTTTCCTAAATGACCGAAGTCTTAAAATTCTCACAAGTAAATTTGAGAAGAAGTTCTGGTTTTTGGTAATCGGGCGCAAAAGAGTCGATTCGCGTAAGTGCCTGCCAAACCTCGACTGCTGTTTTATTTTTTCTTTCTCGGCAATACATATCTGATAAGCGGCGCTTGATATCGACACGAACGTCTTCAATGTGCTCTGGAGCTACATACATCCAGGTAATGTCACTGATGTAAGACAAAATCAATGAGCCTCGCATACCAAGGGGGACGAGCTCGGAGCGAGAATAATTTTTTATATTCTCTCCCTCTTGCTCATGGATCGAAAACACTTGATGAAAATTTCGCTCATCGATCCAGTCAAGTAGCCGGTAGCCTTGGGCAAGTCCTATGCTCCAAAGACCTGAATAGAAAAACGTCTGAATCTTCCCGCCCGTTTCAGCACTGGAGCTGCGGGCAGAGCGCCACTGGTTTTGCATTAAGGAGCAGCCCATTGAACCGGTAAGGAAAATCACTGTGAATAGTGCTATGGCCTTGGCCCATCGTTTTTGTGGATAGACTAGAGCTTGAGCTTCAGTAGGCACTCTTTTTTTCTTTAAAATAAGATCCATCAGTTCTTGATGGAAAAGAATAGGAGCGAGTATTAGGCAGCCGATATTGGCCATCGGGACATCGAGGGTAGCGATGATAAAGAGATGAAAGAAGGCAAGGGCGACTCCGAGAAATAATTTGAGCCTATTCCATGGTTTGAGAAAAATGATCATGGCAAATAGAGGCTCACACAACAGAGCAATGTAGTTGGCAAATTTGAGTAAGGCTTCATGATTTTCAAGATGAAATTGAGCAAACCATCCCATGGGAAGTTTGAGTACTGCAAGAAGAGCGACGCCCTCAAGCCACAGTGGGGAGGTAAATTTTGAGATGCCGGCTACAAAATAAATGAGAGCAATGTTATAGAGAAAGAGATTGAGCGTGAAGCCATCGGTTTTGGTCTTAAGCCATTGGGATTGAATTGATCGATCTTTAAGCCACGGCAATAACGTGAGTGTTTTTCCAGTGGGAAGCACGAAGCACCAAAAAAGCAGAAGATGCATAACCACGTCATCGACAAAAAAGACCAGAAAATGAAAGCGGTAGCTGCAGACAACGATGAGATACAGGAGAAACGCCATTAACCTAGTATGAAGACCGATGACAAGGAGAAGACTCATGACCATCGAAATGCCCAGAATCCCTTGAACAAACCCGCTACTCATCTCAGAGGAAAAAAGTGGCTGCCAGGTGTACCAGAAAATCTTTTGCACCATTTGGTGATTGATTAGACTCTCTTTACCCATAAAATAGGGCGCCTCAAAAAGTGAGCGCAAAAAATACACAAAGCTTAACAGACCCACGCCGATGCGAAACACATCCAATGGAATGTTATAGGTTGGAGAAGAGAGTCTTTTGAATAAATCCTGAGTGCGCATGATTGCTTTCGATCATAGCGCTAGCCGGCCAAACTTCAAAGGTAATCACCCGTGACACGCGTTGTTACTGGTGAAAGTATTTGATCTAGTGTCACATAAAAAGTAGATACATTCTTATGTGGAATAAACTCAATAAGTCCTTGATGGTGTGCCAATTGGCCTTTGGTCTTTCTTTTTACGGCGTCATGGTCATACTGACCCGCTTTTTTCTGGAAGACTTAAAATACAGCGAGGCCGACACCATGATGGTAGTGGGTGCTTTCTCGGCCATCGGTCCTTTGTTTGCCATTGCTGGTGGCTTCATTGCAGATAAATTCTTAGGCGCCTATCGCTCTTTAACTTTCGCCTACTTTTCTTTTGCTGCAGGATACGTCTTGTTATTTTTGGGCGCCAGTACCACCAATGTTGCGATTAGTTTATCGGGGATTGCCTTGGCCAGTTATGCCCGAGGTCTCATGGCCCCTAGCTATCCGAGCTTATTTAAGCGCACTTTTGATTCACAAGAAAAATTTGAAAACTGCTACCCAGTGAACTACTCCGTGAATAATGTGGGTGCTTTTCTTGGGCAGTATTTATTCCCTATGTTTGTGTTGGTGATCGGATTTAGAGGCGGGTTTCTGTTATCCTGTGGGATGGCAGTATTGGCCTTTGTGATTATGGTATCTTCCCGCAAATCATTTGCTGGTGTCGGTGTTAAAATTGACCAAGAGCCGGTCACTGAAAAGAAATGGGCCGCCTTTGGGATCTTGTCGCTCGCCATGATTGGTTTAGTATTCTTTATGTTTTCGAACATGGATATTGGTAAAAATATCGTCTACGGCATTAGTGCCGCCGCCATTCTTTATTTTATTAGTTTGATGTTCAAGGCGACTCGTTCTGAAGCTTTAAAAATGGGCACAATTTTAATTATGACGGTTTTGACCACTGCCTTTTTTGTCTACTACGGACAGATGATGACCTCAATGACCATGGTTACAATCAATACGATGCGTGGGGATTTATTTGGCTTCATTCCTATAGCTCCTGAAGCGGCCATGGCGATGAATCCATTGTGGTGTATGGTCGCGGGGCCCCTGATTGCCTGGAGCTTCTCAAAGCTTGAGAGACATAAAATCAATCTGACCACCGCCTCTAAAGTTTCCTTTTCATTCGTGTTGACGGCGATCGCCTTCGGCATTTTAACCTTAGCCGTTAAAAACATAGGCAGTGATGTTATCATTCGGCCCGAAGTCTTTTTAGTGATTCACTTCTTCCAGGCGTTTGCTGAAGTTATTGTGGGCTCCATGGTCGTGTCGTTTATCTTGTCTGTAGCTCCAAAACATATCGAGAACTTCTCAGTGAGCCTTTTCTCAGTTTCTCTTGCTCTCAGTGGAATCGTGGGCGCGGTATTCTCAACCTCTATTGCCATAGAGAAAGATCAAAAAATCACCCAAGAAATCGTTCAAAATGTTTATGGTGGCTACTTTGGGACACTGACTCTTTGGGCGGTGGTGATGGTTGGTGTGGCACTTCTGTCATCGGTGGTGATTCGGAAGATGATTGCGGCAGCTAATAAATCATAAAAATTTATTGTTTCATTTTTAAAATTTTGAATGATCTTTCATACCTATCCTTGATCCATTCACCTTAAGACCGTAGGTTCGTCCATTTCAAAAGAGGTGGAAATGAATATCACAGAGCTATCTAAAATTGAGAGCATGATCTATGTTGTGCGTGGGCAAAAGGTCATGCTTGATTCAGATCTTGCTGGCCTTTACGAAGTTGAGACAAAAGCACTAAACCAAGCAGTGAGACGTAACTTGGACCGATTTCCGAATGATTTTATGTTTCAGCTTACCCCCGAAGAGTATCAGCTTTTGAAGTCACAATTTGTGACTTCAAAAAGTGGGAGGGGTGGAAAACAAAAGCTCCCCCTCGTCTTTACTGAGAATGGACTGGCCATGTTGTCTGGCGTGCTTAATTCATCTCGAGCAGTTCAGGTCCATATTGCTATAATGAGAATCTTTACGCGTCTGAGAGGCTTTTTAGCGTTGGAGAATTCTCTCACCGATAGGATGACTAGGTTGGAAGATGGAACAAATAAGCTATTTAGGGTTGTCTTTGAGAGGCTTGATGCAGTCGAGGATGAGACGCCGATTTTAAAGCCAAATCGCAAAAAAATTGGACTAAAGACTAAAAATTAGAAGCTAACTTAGGGGGCTTGTATATTATTTGGTGGTGATTCGGAAGATGATTGCGGCGGCCAATTTGAATCACTCAAACACCTAATAAATTCAATTCCTTACGGCTTTGAAAACTATCCCCATCATGACGCTATGTCTTGAAAGATTCCCCCGTTTGTGGTCTATAGGTTTTTAAAAATGGGGAAGCAAACTGATGTTAAAACTAATTTATATAATGAGTCTTATATTTGCTTTTAAAATTTCTGCCCAGACTTGGCCGAGTACCAGCAGTGTAATTAAAAAAGATCCAGCGATTGAACAGCAAATTCAAGGTATCTTGAATACAATGAGCTTAGAAGAAAAAGTCGCTCAAATGATTCAAGCTGAAATTAAGTTTATAACTCCCGATGATTTAAAACAATTTCCGCTCGGTTCTATTTTAAATGGAGGCGGCTCGTTTCCTTATGATAACAAACTCGCCACAATTGCTGACTGGGTAAATCTTGCGGATACCTACTATAATGCTTCAATTGAAAGTGGTAAAAATATTCCTATCATCTGGGGAACAGATGCAGTTCATGGTCATAATAATGTAATCGGTGCGACTATTTTTCCGCATAATATCGGTCTCGGTGCCACCAATAATCCAAACTTAATTGAAAAAATAGGAAAAGCGACTGCCCTCGAAGTTTTAGCAACAGGCATCGATTGGGTTTTTGCCCCAACTGTTGCTGTCGTTCGAAATGATAAGTGGGGACGCGCTTATGAAGGATATTCTGAAGAGCCATCGATTGTTAAAAAGTATGCTGAAAGCATGATTAATGGTCTTCAAGGTAAAAATGATAATATTTTTAATCAGAATCACTTAATCGCTACAGCTAAGCATTTTATTGGTGATGGCGGTACACAAGATGGAATCGATCAAGGCAATAATACCTCAAATGAAGATGAACTTATCAGCATTCATGCTCAGGGATATGTAAGTGCAATAAATGCTGGCGCGCAAACTGTGATGGCGAGCTTTAATAGTTGGAAAGGAATTAAGCTTCATGGCCATAAATATCTTCTGACAGATGTACTTAAAGGGAAAATGAATTTCGACGGTTTTGTCATTGGAGACTGGAACGGTCATGGCCAGGTAACAGGATGTAGAAATGATTCCTGCCCTCAAGCAATTAATGCTGGTGTGGACATGTTCATGGCACCACAGGATTGGAAGAGTTTATTTAACAATACCATCAAGCAAGTTAAAAATGGCGAAATTCAATTGGCCCGCATTAATGATGCCGTCACTCGAATTCTTAGAGTTAAAATTCGTTATGGCATATATAACCTTGGAGAACCATCTACTCGTAAACATGCAGAAAACGAGAGTCTAGTCGGTTCTCAGTATCACCGCGAAGTTGCGACTCAAGCTGTTCGGGAATCTTTGGTTCTACTTAAGAATACCAATAATATTCTTCCCCTGAGTGCTGACTCAAATGTGCTTGTTGCCGGTTCTGGTGCAGACAACATTGGAAAACAAAGTGGTGGTTGGAGTATTACGTGGCAGGGGACTGGTAATACTAACTCAGACTTTCCAGGAGCGAGTTCTATATATAGTGGGATAAAAAAGGCAGTCACACTTGGTGGAGGACGAGCAACACTAAGTCATAACGGAGACTATATTTCAAAGCCAGATGTTGCTATTGTTGTTTTTGGCGAAGAGCCTTACGCCGAGGGGCAAGGTGATATCAAAAATCTCTACTATGGAAGTACTTACCCTCAGGATATTGCGCTTTTAAAAAAATTGAAATCTCAAGGTATACCGGTTGTAAGCATTTTCATCACGGGACGACCTTTGTGGGTTAATCCTGAGCTTAACTCTAGTGATGCTTTTGTTGTTGCTTGGCTTCCAGGGTCCGAAGGCGTAGGCGTTTCTGATGTGCTTATTAGAAAAAATAATGGCGAAGTTAATTTTGATTTCAAGGGAAAGTTATCTTTTTCATGGCCTAGTCATGCCAATCAAACGGATTTAAATATTGGTGGTATAAACTATAAGCCACTATTTCCTTTTGGTTATGGCCTCAACTACTCACAGACCGATAATCTTGGTGATAATTTATCTGAAAATCCATTCCCGCAAGGAGATGATCCTGGATCAAGTGATAAGCTTGAAATATTTAATGGGCGACCAGTCTCTCCATTTAAAACTTTTGTTTCAGATTCAGCAAACTCCATGAAAGAGATTGTCGCAGGTATAGGGGAGAGCGAGAATAAAGTTGTAAAATCGGTAGCTATCGATAAAGACACTCAAGAAGATGCCAGACAAATAACTTTTAGTGGCGCTGAAACAGGTGCTTATTTTTTTGAATCAGAGAATTCGATAAATCTGACTAACTACTCAGAAACAAATGGTGCAGTCACTTTCTATTTGCGTAGGGACTCTTTCGTTGGTGAACCATTTTTGCTGGAAATGAATCAATCGAGTGTAGATATTACTAACTTGATTAATGATCTTAAGCCAAAACAATGGACTAAATTGACTGTGCCCCTTAGTTGCTTCGTTTCTAGAGGCTTAAACCTTAGAAATCTAAAGCGTTCATTCTCAATTGTCAGCAATGGAAGCGCTATGATTTCATTGGCCGATATAAGGATTGATGCAAAATCAATGAATTCGGTCTGTCCTTAAAAGACCGTTACATAAGCCTAGGTAATGTAATGGTCCAACTTTTCTTATAAGTTAAGACTTCCTCACAATCTCTGAACAATAGCTCACAATACTTCCTGGCGCCTCAAAGCTATAAATCGCGCATCCAACCACACTCTTAAAGGAGTTCCGAATGAAAACGATTTTAGCACTTATGTTATCACTTACTGCTTTCTCTGCTTTGGCCGGAGAGATCAAACTATATGACCGTCCAACTTATGAAACTAGCCAAGTCAGCAGCATTCGCGAAGAATTTCAAATTAACCCTGAACTTGGTCGTGCTTGGGTTAATATGAAGTTTGATGAAGTTGGTGATGGACCTGTTTATTATGACCAAAGAGTACAAGTTGCTGGTCTAAGCTACAACTCAACTTCAAATGAAATTCTTTTGGATGTTGAAGGCACTCAGATCGTTTGTGCTACTGTTAAAATTAACTTCTTTGGTGTTCGCATCAAAAACACTGAAAAATGTAACTTTGCTCAAAAGCTTTACAACGTAAAAGTTGATAATGGTTACGAAGTTGAAACAATTCAGAAGTTGAAGATCACTTTAGTTTACTAATTCATGATCACAAGGCTTCCATTCTTTGGGGGCCTTGTGTATTATTTGGATATGAAAAAGTTTTTTGTCGATAAAGTATTTAATAAAGACCGCAGTGTTACCATTTCCGAGTTTAAAGAATTACCACTAGATTTGTTCGCTAAAGTTGTCGAGAAAACCCCTGACATGGGTTTTTGTACGATTCTAGACACCGAAACCACGGGGCTTGATTATGAAAATGATGAAATCATTGAAATCGCTCTAAGAAAGTGGATTTATCACAAGAAAGAGCATTATTTAATTAAGCCCGTCGAAGAATATTCCTCACTGAACGAGCCAGTTAAAAATGAGATCTCTGAGGCCATCACCGAAATAACCGGAATCACTAAAGAAGATGTGAAAGGGAAAAAGATCGACTGGAGCATCGTCTCAAGAATCATCGGCGAATCCGATTTCATCCTTGCTCATAACGCCGGCTTTGATCGACCCATGATTGAAGCTGTACCTGAGGTCTCTGAAATCTCTGCCTCCAAGATCTGGGCCTGCTCTCTGGCGCAAGTAGACTGGGCGAGCAAGGGCTTTTTATCTTCCAAGCAAGAACTACTGAGCATTTTTCATGGCTTTCACTACGCGGGCCACAGAGCTCTTACCGACATCGATGCCTTGGCCTTTATCCTTCTGCAGGGCGATTACTTAAAAGAAATTTTAAATAATGCAAAAACCAAACAGGTCAGAGTTGATTGTGTCAAAGCACCCTTTGAGTCTAAAGACATTTTAAAGGCCAGTGGGTTTTCTTGGGATGGGGCCAATAAATTTTGGACGAGACTGGTTTCTGAGCCAGAGCTAGAAGAGATGAAAGTGTTCCTGACCGATGAGGTTTATCCGAAAGGGAAGATGGTGGCGGAGTTTACTCCCATTAATATCCGGGATCGTTTTAAGGCTTAAGCTTACTCGTAATTATTTTAGAAATTTCTAAGTACTGATCTCTGCTATCGAAATTGATATCGTCCAGAGTGGTCGCGATCACGTAATCAGATCTCACTCCCGCGTTCTCGATGAGCTCACCCGTAATTCTATAGGTCTGTCTCCATGCAAAAGACATCTCTTGAAAATTTGGTAGTTTCTTGAAGGCGCCCTTGTTGCCTGCTGGCAGTCTAGAGAAAATTTGAGCTAGCGTCTCATAGTTGGCACCACCTGCTCCGGTGGTTTTATCTTCTCCGATAATCGTCGCAAAACCATGATCTTGCATTTGGGCGGTAAACATATCGCATGTGGAGTAGCAGGTTGAATTGGTAAATATGGCGACGGGTTTGAAGTAAGCCTGTTCTGCGAAATGCAAGTGACTGACCGGTTCAATCGAAATCGGCACAGTGAGTTTTTCTCCTCGAGAATAAGCTTCATTATAGGAGTTAATCACTCTTTGGTTTTTTAAGTAGTTTTCTACAACGAAAAAAGCCGATTCATTCACATTTAAGCTAAAAGTCAGCGGACGGACGTTCTGTTTTGGTCCAAAGAGTGGCACTAACATCTCTCCCAATTCAATCCAACCTCCAGGATTGTTTCGAAGGTCGATGATGAGCCCAGTGGTCCCGGACAATTCATTTTTTAATAGATTTTCGATCAATTTCGTCACTTTTTTACTCATCATTTTTTCAGGTACGAAACTCGATAGCTTAAGAACACCAAAGGTCCCAGATGTATTCTCAATTATTTTCCATGTTACGATTGGCTCAGCTGTTTGGTTATCTTCGCTGGTGTTGTTGTAGATTTTATTGAATTCTTCTTGAAATTGCGATCGCCCTAGTTTTTCCTCAGGGAAGTTTTGCAAACAACTCAGGCGGCCTCGGTTGACCCAAGGGATAGAGGTTTTGTAGCGACGACCATTCTTTTTTCTAAACACGACTGCAACTTCATTTTCTTTTGGCATCAAACTCGCAGTTTGAATTTTAAAACTCAATTCCTGTAACATGAGTCTTCTGACGGCTTCTTTATTTGCCCCACCTGTGGTTTTCGCCATTTCTTTGCGAATTCGTCTGATTGACTTTCCACCATAAGAAAGAAGTTCGTCTCCGATTTCCAGATCAAGTTTTTGGGGTAAGAGGGCAAGGAACTCTGGATTGTCGATGAGATGTGAGATGACAATTTTTGAAGAACGTCCATGCTTTATTTGATTTAGTGAGAAGGGCATCATGTTGCGGTAACAGCCGTAGGGACGAGGAAGCTCGTACGTTGTATGTAAGTCGCGTTGAGAGGAGAAAATAAGACCCATCTTTTCGTGAAAGTCCTCTTCGCTCATGCCTTCAAGCGACTTTTCCAACTTATCAAGTTTTGGTAGGGGATCAATCCTTTTTCCAAACGCTTTGATCTTCATGTCTCGGTTGACATAGAGATCCTTCATTACCAAGCGGGCCTGATCAATGAGTAATTTTTTTGTTGGGATGTCGTAGACCGGAAGCTTCAAAGTGGTACGTCTGTCTTTGAGCAGTTTAAAATTAAATTCAGTATCTGCTCTCAAGGCATGAGAAATGAATAGGGATGTGAATACCAATAAAAGCCGAAGTGTCGTCATTTCATAACGATAGCTTATATTAAGGTCGAGAAGATCACTTTTGTAATAATTACGCTGTATTTAGGCTTAGAATGCTAGTTTTAGAGCAGGGCCTGATAGACCCTGCCATTGAAAAAAATAGAATTACTTTGTAGTGAATTTTACTGTGAGCTTGTTCATACGATTTTCTCTCACAATTGTTCCCACTAGGTCACACTTGCCAGAAAGGTAGAAAGTAGGAACTCTGAAAACACGGCTTCTTCCCATAGTTCCGCAAACAACATCTCCCTCAGCACCTTGATAGATGACATCGTCACCATTCATAGTCATACCTTCGATTTTCACTTTATCAGTTAATACATTTCGGTATTGAGTTTGAGGAACTGTACGACAGTATGCTCCACCAGGATAACCTGGGCCTGGATATCCCGGACCTGGGCGAGGACCTGGACCGTATCCACCGCTGCAATCACGAACATAAACAGTCACTTGCTCATCTACGTTGATTTTTGCATAGGCTTCTTTCATTTCAGTATCGATATAAAATTTTGTATCAACTGTTGTGAGGCCACGAGTTGCAGGTACGGTTGTCGAAAGAACTGTCACATCTGAAGCTTGAGCGAATGCCGTTGAAGCAAGCACTAGGGAAGCGATGATCACTTTTTTCATTTTTACTCCTCGTTAATTAATAAGATCTATTTACCTCTAAACAGTAAGGACTATAAGGCTTTTTTCTGGGATTGAAAGATTTACTATGCCTATTTAGCTTTGCACAGTAATAGTCTGATGCGCCAGTTTCAGTTCATGCTTGCGAATACTCGTCATGATTTTTGAAATTATGGCGTCTCCTACCCGGTAGCGGCTGCCGTAATCATGCAGAGAGTAGTATACCTTGATGGTGATCCAGGATTCAGTGGTTTCAGTTACCAGGGTCGAGGCACCAGGATTATCCATGACTTCTGGAAATCCTTGCACGCCTTCAAGGAGAGCGGCTTTGGCGGCTTCAATTGGGGTATCAAAACTAAAACGGAAAACGTGATTTAGTCTTACCGGACGAAGAGCATGAGATAAGATCACGAGCTGGCTCTGAGCGATGGTTTTATTTGGGAACATAGTCATTTCGTTGGAAAAACTTAATAAATAAGTCGCTCGCCAGTTCACTTCATGAATTTGACCCACCCATTTTTGATCTCCATTTTGAATTTCCACCCAGTCGTTGATTTGGAAAGGGGAATCAATTTGCAGGGCAAGTCCGGAGAAAAAATTTCCGAGAGTATCTTGCAGGGCCAGACCCAGAACCAACGAGAACACTGCCGAGGTGGTGGCCACAGTGGCGATATTGAGATCAAAAACAGAAGAGGCAATGAGTCCAAAGATAAACAGCGAGAACACGACGGTGAACATGTTACCAATAAGTCGAGGCACGCCAGTGGAGATATTATTAAAAAATAAATAAAGGTAGACGTAGATTTGAGCGACTTTAATTATCGCCACAGCACCCAGAATGAGACCGATGAGTCCCACGTAGCTAGCGATGTTGAGGTGTTGCCAAAATAAAAGCCAATGAAGCCCAGAAGTCAGACCACTCAGGACAACAAAAGCAATAGTTATGACAAATCGATGACGAAGCTGACCATGCCTTCTTGACGAGAGGCGCTTGAGAACAAAATAGTAAAAAAAATAGGCCAGCACCAAAAGAAAGCACGTGATGCTAAAAGCCTCATAGTGAATGAGTGGCTGAATTTTTTCAATCGGGATCCATTTAACTGACATGATTATTTCCTACTCTGAAAATACTAAGATTAAGTTTATGAGAGAGATCTTTGAACACTTCTACTCCTCTGACGGAGTGACCTTTGTCATCAATTGGTGGAGAGAAGACCGCAATTCCCATTTTCCCGGGGATGACTCCAAAGATGCCACCACTGACGCCACTCTTGGCGGGAATTCCTACTGAATACGCCCATTCACCCGATGAATCATACATGCCACAGGTGAACATAAGGCTGAGCATATCACCCACGTATTTTTCCTGGACGGCTACTTTTTTTGTCACGGGATGAATCCCGTTATTGGCAAGAGTCGCCGCCATCATCGACAGATCACGGGTCGAGGCAAGGATTGAGCATTGCTTGAAATATAAATCCAGGGACTCTTCAATTTTGTCATCGATGACATCAAAGTGTCGCAAAAGGTGAGCGATGGAGCGGTTTCGGTGAGCAGTTTTTTTCTCAGACTCAAAAACATGCTCATCGATACTAAGTGAGTGACCCACGTAGGTTTCAAAAAGGCTCATGACCTTTTTGAAACGATCCTCAAAATTATTTCCTTTGATGAGAGAGCTCACGGCAATGGCGCCAGAGTTAATCATGGGATTATAAGGGCGATGAGTTTGTTTTTCTAATTCAACAATAGAGTTGAAAGCTTCACCGGTTGGTTCAACTCCTACTTTAGAGAGCACAAATTCTCGGCCAAAATTCTCTAAGACCATTCCATAAGTAAAAGGCTTAGAAGTTGATTGAAGACTAAAAGTGTTTTCCGTATCACCAATTTTATAAATCTCACCTGAGATCGTGGTGATGACGATAGCAAAATGATTGGGGTTGGCCTTGGCCAGCTCCGGAATATAAGACGCGGGACTACCTTCAGTGTGAGATTGATACTTCGAGTGCAATTCCTCAATCAGGGATTGAATATTGGGCATGTTTTTTCCTGGGGGGGGGTGAATCATACCCATTCTAAAAGATCAGATTTAAGAAGGCGAGCGACTTTTTAGGGCATGTTTGTCGAATTTCGTATAAACTTAGTCCCATAACTAAAACAGGAGTCCTTATGAAGTCTTTCACACTTCTCATTTTGCTTTTCGCTCTCGCTTCATGTTCTACACCCGTGACGACTCCTCCGTTTGGCGTTGCGGCCGAGAATGCATGGTTTTTGGAGCAGGATACATCAAATCATTTGGCAGTTCCGATGTATTGCATGTCGGATGTTAAAGATGGTAAGGCCAATCCTAAGTGCTATAAGGCGAGAACTATTAAATGAAAATTGCTGCCATTTGCTGGGGATCCCTCTTTTGGGATAAGGGGTCCTTGAAAACTTTAGGGGACTGGAAGAATGATGGTCCGGAATTACCCCTAGAGTTTTGCCGAATTTCTTCCCACGGAAAATCCAAAGAACGAGTCACTCTAGTTTTGAATGAATCCAGTCCACTGTGTGTCACATATTGGGATTTGCTCGCCGCAACTGATTTAAAGACCGCCAGGAACAACTTGCGGGATAGAGAAGGAGTGGTCACAGATGACATTCATACTTTCACGCGGAATCAAAATCCACTCTCGGCGGTAGCGAAACAAATTGAGACATGGCTCGTTGGTCATCCGGAAGTTGATGCCGTTGTATGGACCGGATTAGAGTCAAATTGGGCGCAGATTCGAAAAAAGAAATTCTCACCCGAGGATTTAGTTCAATATTTGGATTCAAAAAAAGATTCAATTGCAAAAATCAAAGAGTATTTCGAAAAGGCGCCAGCGCAGGTGCAAACTGTAGGACGGGAATTTTTTACGAAATGGTGTAAGGAATAATGAGCTCGGAATCTTCAGGCTTTAACAGGCCACTGCAAGATCTTTTAAGTAGATCTTGAAGTCTGTTACTTTGCTTTGAACTTTTCTTTGTAAACCAAAAAAGATGAGGACTAACTTTTTCTCGATCAAAATAAAGTTCTCCGGATTCAATTTTTTTGTTTGAACTTAAAAGCCACAAAATAGTATCTGCCCCCTGAAGTGGGGACCGCAAACGGCCAGTCATCTTTTTTGAAAATTCAGGAATGGCCTGATCGACTCCTGGGGTGGCCGCCCAACCTGGATGCATTGCTGTCACTGTTTGATTAGGAAATTCTTTTTTGAAGAAAGGTAAAAGTGTAACCTGTGCTCGCTTGACGTTGGCGTAGGTATCAACTTTGTTGTATTTTTCATTCTTAAATATTGTATTAATGTCTAGCGCCTTGAGATACATCCCTCCACTTGTCACCCAGACGATTCGACCACCAGATTTCATTTTTCCAGCAGAGACTAATTTATGAGTCAGGATATAGTGACCAAAAAGCTGTGAAGCAAACTGGAGTTCAACGCCTTGTTTGTTGGTGCTAAATGTTTCAGGCATACCACCAGCATTAAGAACTAAGTAATCAAGTGGGGCGACCTGATCAACGAAGGAATCAAATTCATCCCATTCAGTCATGTCTAATTTTATAAAATTGAGATTGGGATGATCTTTCTTCAGCTCTTCCCCCTTAATTACATTTCGCCCAGTTATTGTGACTTGGACTCCATGTTTAACCATCTCGAGTGCCGCAGCTTCTCCAATTCCGGAAGTACCGCCTGTGATCAATGCGCGATTACCTTTTGGGAACTGGTAAGTTTCATTGAATTTTTTCTCGTGTCTCAAATACCCCGACAGATCAAAACTCCAAAAGATAGTTGAGTCTAATATTTTATTCCACATCTTATTTGCGCCTAAGCTCGATTAACATTTCATTTCTACGCAAGAAGGGAAGTGTCCATGGTGGATTGTACCCAGCAAACATCGCCTCAGAGATGAGTTCGTATTCCTGGTTACCTTTCATCCATTCCTTAAGTTTTTTGGCCTCTTCAGCATTTTTGGATTCACCCCAAAAACCAGAGAACGTTATCGCTGCCACAAACCTTTCCTCTACTTTTTCAATTTGAACTCGCTTATCGGTTGGAACTGGCAATGTTTCGATAGTGAATTGAGATGGCATGCTAAAAGTCATCGTCCATGACTTATTCTCATTTGATGCAATGAGGACAGGTGCAGTCATGGAAATTTTTTCACTTTCAGATTTTTGAACAACTGGGGCGGTCATGGCAATCTTCTGCTGAGATTTATTTTTTCCGAAAATATAGCCCGCTAGAATGCGAAAACCTTCACTTTGGGCATCTTTAAAACTTCCACTGATTGTGGTCTTGGCAATTATATGACTATTATACTTTCGAATTTCTTTATTCTCTTGCTTCAGAATAACTTGATAAGACGGTTGTTCCTCACTGCCTTTACCAAATAATGAGCAACCCGCTGTAAGTAATCCCATTAAAGTTCCTAGTACAAATTTGGGTAATATATTTCTCATGCTTATTTTTATCTCATGTCTAGCGAGTGAAGGCTATTTTAGATTTTTGAGTTTCTCTTCCGAAATATTGACCAAGCTAAATTCATTGAACATGATGATGGTGTTTGCTACTTCAATTTTTCCTTTGAAACGAAAGACTGAATCAACATGATCAATAAGTTCAACTCGAATGATCATCGAATCACCTGGTCGGGCGAAGTGTTTATACTTGGCCTGGTGTATCGCTCTAAGGACACCGAGGGCCCAGCCTTGTGTGGTGGTAGAATCATAATCGGCAACAGGTGAATGGTACTCTGTGATCAAAAGTCCGGCAGCTTGAGTGGTCATCTCCTGCATCATGGCACCAGGAACTACCGGAGTTCCTGGGAAATGTCCTTTCAAGTAGAATTCATCGCCCTTTGGCAAGCTCAGTGCAGTCAGTTTGTGGGCAGAATGCTCAAGGACTTCATCAATAAGTAAGTAGGGCGGACGATGGTGAAGGCGCTTAAGAATGTTCATAGTTTGATTAAACTTGAATCACATCATTTCGAAAACTAAACAACCCTTAGACACAGGTTTACAAGACATGGCCTTATGCTAGAGTAGGCGCATGCATACAACAATCTTAAAGCTGGCCGGCATTTATAACATTCTCTGGGGATCCCTGGTGGTCTTATTTCCTTACCTGATGTTTGATCTCACGGGAATGGAGAGACCAAACTATCCTGAGCTTTGGCAATGTGTGGGAATGATTGTTGGTGTCTATGGTCTTGGTTATTGGATTGCGGCCAGTGATCCGATTCGGCATTTTCCAATTGTCCTTGTAGGGTTTCTAGGGAAAATTTTTGGACCAATTGGTTTTGCTCAAGCACTTTGGACCGGGCGATTTACTGTCGGATTTGGAATCAATATTATTTTTAATGATCTTATATGGTGGGTCCCATTTTTTCTCATCGCTCGAGAGAAATGGCGTGTTGATAAAAGTTTTCTTAAATGATTTCTCGAAATCTTTTGAGTCTGCTCCTGCTCACGGCGGGAGGACTGCATTGGATTAACCCTGATCTGTTTAGTGCTGCAATCCCGTTTCCTTTTAAAATTGAGATTAATAGAGTCGTTGGTTTACTTGAAATAATTTTAGGTTTTGGTCTCTGGCATCCAAATTATAGGGATCTCTCGGCCAGGCTTTCTGCTCTCTGGTTTCTGCTTCTTACTCCGGTTCACATTTATGTCAGTGTAAATGAAATTGCGATGTTTGGATTCAATCATCCCGCTCTGCTCTGGGGCCGCACACTCCTGCAGCCCGCTCTCTTCTTCTGGGCACTGAGCTTGCAAAACAAAGGCTGGCTCATGGCACAGCGCTGGAGTGAGGTGGCGTTTTTGCACTATGAAGTTGATGCAAAAAAACTGCAAGAGCGCGTTCCCTTTCCACTTGATCTTTACCAGGGAAAAGCGGTCGTAAGCATTGTGCCATTTGTAATGTGTCGCATCCGCTTTCCCTTTATTTTTCCTGTTCCTGGAGTCTCTAAGCTTCTGGAATTAAATTTGCGTACCTATGTAATATTAAATGGAAAACCTGCTGTTTATTTTTTTACTTTAGACTCAAATCATCTTCCAGCGGTGCTTATTGCTCGCTGGTTTTTTTCTCTACCATACCGCTGGGTAAAGCTCACTTTCAGCCCTTTACCTTTTTACGTCTTCGAATCTCCCCTGTTCAAACTTAAGGCCCGCATTGGAGTCAGCAAAGTGAGCAGCGATTTTGATTCTTGGGCGACGGAACGTTATGCACTCTTTACCAAAAGAGGGAATACCGCCTTGATTGGAATCGTTGATCATCCGAAGTGGAATCTCAATGAACTTGAAGTGGTTGAACTGAAAGATGAATTCTCTAAGCTACTGGGAAGTGAATTGCCTTTAGGTGATTTTATGGGGGCGGCTTATTGCCATCAAATTGACGTGAGGTTTCAGCCTTTTCGCCAGATTCCTGACGGGGTTTCTCGGGATTAATTTTCCTCCATAGGTCTTCTATCAATTTAGTTTATAATGATTGGAATAAACTTCCTTGGAGTAGGATGCGCCTCGTTTTTATCATTGCCCTATTTTCTCTTCAGCACTTCGCTTTTGCCCAAGGCCAAAGTCCAGCGAAGCTACCCGAATATTTTAAACCAGATGTAAAACATCCTTTGGGTGTGAGGCCAGATTGTAGTGAAGCCAAAGTTCCAGTTGAAAAATTGGAAGAACTTGCCAAAGGGCCTGCAGTTAATAATATCGTCGATTTTCTGAACAATCTTCCCTCAGGATCATTTCAAACCTTCACTTTAGTCACCAACAGTAAGAGTTTGCAAAAAGGATCTGGAGATTCTCAAGTTTCTGAAGAATGGCCAAGAGTTTTGCGAACAAGCACCGATGGAAAAATCACATTCTCTTATACCTGCAATCCTGATAGTCCGACCTATAATCAGGTTGAAGTGATGTATTACGATGATAATGGCAGAGAAATGAAAACCATGAGCATTGATCTAAAGCAAAAGCCTGATCATCGTGTGAATCACAACAGTCAGGAGTGCCTTAAATGCCACGCCACCTCTTTGCCTGATGGAACAAAATCCATCAAACCCATCTGGCCCGAATATTTTCAATGGGGAGGATGTGACAAAACATCCAATATCAATTTGTACGGCGCCAATGATGATCATATGGACCCTTTAAAATACCGAACTCCCAATTTAGAAAATCCCGATTTAGCTGGATGTGATAAAGCTCTTTTGAAAGAGCAGCACATGAAGGAAATTGAGAGTTTCAAAAAGTTTAAAGCAAAGAATCTTGGTACAGCAGAAAATAATAATCCCTGCTATTCTTCTCTTCCCTGGGCCAAAGCGGAAGGCGCCCCCGGTAGTCAATATGATCCGGCCAAATATGAAAGCTACCCCTATGCGAGCACACGAGACGCCGTAAATAGTTCTAATAACTCTGACGGGTACATGAACTATTATCTTAGACCCAATCTCAAGTTCACTGAGACCTACTCAAGGCTAAATGCTAAACGTATCGCGGGCCTGATTGAAAAAAGTCGCAATTTTGACCGGATCAAATACTTCTTGGCCCTCGAAGCTTCCGGCTGCTTACTTGCAACAGATGTGAGAGAGATAAATCGTTTAATTCCAAGTCTCAATTATAAGTATCAGCTCAGAGGGACCACTGGTGCGAAAAGCCAGGACCCAACAATGATTAGTCCACTTCTTTATGCCTATTCCCAGAACATTGGCCTTAAAGATGAAAACTGGACTTTGGAATTTAACGGCCAGAGTACAAAATACAATGCTGCCATTCCACGAACTCATGTCAAAGGTAATGCTGAAGTAGAAAGAGACTCGGGCATGCCAGAAGTTGTTGGTGGAGAAATTCTCTCTATGATTTCAAGTTCGGACCCCATCGTTAAAAGTGCCTCAAAAGATGCCTACACCAAAGGCGCCGCCGAATGGTTTGGCCCTCAATGGTCTTGTCTTGATGACATGGGATCAGCGATTCGTGACGAAGCTCAAGGGACCTTCGATGCACAAGGAGTGGAGAAACCTCTTTGTAAATCTATTAGAGCCTCGCTTAAAGAGTACTTGAAAGTAGCAAAACCCGACTGTGAAATCGTTAACCCTACTCCAGTTATAGATGAGCTTGCAGAGGATATGGAAGAGGTTAGCAAAAAGCTCACTGAAAATGATCCTGTGGCACAAGGTGAGTCAGTGGTGGCCAATCAGTGTATGGGTTGTCATGGAGATGGTCTTCCGTCCATTAGTAGCTATGATCTGACTAAGATTGAAAGTAACCTTGCCAGTGGAAAAATGCCACGTGGTGGAAGCAAACTTAGTGACAGAGATCGCAATGCAGTCTTGGAATATGTCAAATCGACCAAACAAAAGAAATAATAATTGAATAATCTATCTCCAAGGAAAATGATTCAAAATCTGCTCCTCACTTAACTCTTCAAGTTTTTTAGCATTACCAAAACTCATCGCCTCGGCTTCTTTTTGACTTAAATTTAAAAGTTTTAAATCATTGATCTTAAGAATGTGAATCAAGGGCACAGGGGACGAGTTTACCAGATTAGCGCGATTGGAAAACTTCAGACCTTCAAAACAAAACTCAGGATGAAAGGCAACTAATTGAAACTCGTCTTCGAGGTTTAAGGTGATGAGATGATCTTCACAATCTTCTACAAATTCATAAAAATCTTGAAAGGAGACTTTCCAATCCGGATAGGTCAGTAAAACAGTTTCAAAGTGTACTTGTCCCTGAAAAGAGCTGAGAGAGGTTAAAAATTGATTCTGTGCCTCTGAGGATTCTTGTCCAGGGAGCTCTTCGATCAGGATCTTTCCCTCTAAAAATGGCTTGCGGGCGAAGGGACATAGATCGAGGCCAATGATCGTTTTTTCAAGCCATTTATTAATCATGTTGCACAGTAACAGTTTTATTGTTAATTGCATTAGTTATATGAATAAATCACGAGTTCAGTTAGTAAAATACGATATGACTAAAACCAAGAACCGCAACCGCAAGGATATGCTGGTGGACGGATCGAGCGAAAGGGCCGTCATCGCTCAACTCGAGCGAATTCATAAAGGTGAAAAAGTCGTCACGATCCATGAACTCGTTTGGGCCGAAAAACAGATTGAAAAAAAGATTGAAGACGAGAACCCTACTTACTACGGTACTGTGAAATTTTTTGATGCTGATAAAGGTTTTGGATTTATCGAGCCTGAGAATGAAATGGATGATTTATTTTTCCATGCCACGGCATGTGCGCATGGTTTACCTCACGATAAAGACCGAGTGGAGTTTAAAGTGAACCAAGGACCCAAAGGGTTGTCGGCAATTCACGTTAAAATAACCGATTTATGAAAATTGAAATTTGGTCAGATATAAATTGTCCTTTCTGCTACATTGGCAAGCGCCATTTAGAAAAAGCCCTTCAGTCCTTCTCCGGGAAGGTTGAGATTGAATGGAAGAGTTTTGAACTTGATCCTGTCTCTCATCCGCCTAAGGGCTCAGATCAGATGGACCTTCTCGCGCGCAAGTACGGTAAAGATCGGGCGTGGGCGGTGAAAATGAGTGAGAACATGACCGCCATGGCACGGGAAGCCGGTTTAGAATTTCACATGGATAAAATCGTTCCTGCCAATTCCTTCAATGCTCATCGACTCATCCACCTGGCCAAGAAGCACCACAAACAAGATGAAATGAAAGAGCGCCTGTTGGCCGCTAAATTTGTTGAAGGAATGGATATTGATGAGCCTGAGGTCCTCACTCAGCTCGCCCAAGAACTGGCCTTGCCGGACCTAGGAAGTGAAGACTTTGCCAAGGATGTGAGGGCCGATGAAGAAATGGCCGAATCACTGGGCATTAGCGGAGTTCCGTTCTTTGTTTTTGACCAAAAGGTCGCACTCTCAGGTGCTCAGCCAGTTGAAGTGTTTCTTGAAGTACTCAACGAAAGAAAGTAACATCTTCCTTATTGAAGGGAGATTATTATGGCCTGGCCCGTAACTTTACAAGCTGACAAGATCCTTCTGAATGAAGGAGAAGAGTCCCACAGTATGTACCTACTACAAGAGGGACAGCTGGTTGTGACTCGAAAAGATGGTGATAAAGATGTCATCCTCGGCTACATCAATCCGGGTGAGATTGTGGGGGAACTTTCCTTCCTCGACCAACAGCCTAGAAGTGCTACTGTCCGAGCGGTCAAGGAATGCAAACTGGCCCAAATTCCTCTTAAAACAATTGATGAGATTTTTAAAACTCAGCCCCAGTGGCTGGAAGTTTTTATCAAAACACTGGTGAAGCGTATTCGTCATGCTGATTCACGGATCAAGGTTTAGGTATGTGGGGACAGATAGAAAAAGAAAATTGGTTCAAAGAGCAAACGATTAAACGCTCTTACCTGAATGAAGTCGTCACAAAAATTCAAAGTCTCAAAAACTCGCTCGAAGTTTCGCTATATGGATACCTGACGCTTGATCCCGCTAGCTATCCAGTCTTTTTAGTTAAAACAAAAAATTTTGATCCGGCCAAAAAAACGGTAGTAATCACCGGTGGTGTTCACGGTTATGAAACCAGTGGTGTTCATGGGGCGCTGGCCTTTATGAGTGGTGAGGCCCAGAAATATAGTGATTCATTTAATTTTATCTGTGCTCCGTGTATTAGTCCCTGGGCCTATGAGACAATTAACCGCTGGAACAATCAGGCGATAGATCCCAACCGCTCTTTTTATCCGGATAGTCCTGCGGAAGAATGCCGCTTGTTTTTGAGCGCCATGGCCGGGATTGAAGTCTTCGCTCATTTTGATCTGCACGAGACAACAGATACTGATAATACAGTTTTTAGACCGGCCTTGGAGCAAAGAGACGGCAAAGCCCAGGAGTTTTCTGAAATTCCTGATGGATTTTATGTCGTAGGTGATGCTCGTCAGCCTCAAAAAGAATTTCAAAAAGCAGTGATTGCTTCAGTTCGAAAAGTCACCCACATTGCACCGGCAGACGCTCGAGGCATGATTATTGGAGTGGCTCTGGAAGACGAGGGTGTGATTAATTACGACATGAAAAAACTTTTCCTGTGCGGTGGTTTTTCTGATGCCGAATATTCCACCACCACCGAGGTTTATCCTGATAGTCCTAAAGTTACAGATGAAATCTGTAATAAAGCGCAAGTTGCTGCTATTTGTGGTGGGTTGGATTACCTCCGCATCTTGTAAATAATTCAAGGCCGCACCTTTAAATGCCAAATGGTGGGATACTCCCCAGACCATTCATTCAAAGGCTGAACCATGAAAATTAAAGCACTTGCACTTCTCTGCCTCATCTCCTCAAATGCTTTTGCTGCTGATGAAGTCAAAATACGAGACGTTAAAAATCTGATTACCGAAATAGGTCCTGAAAATACCTGCATGGATGAATATCTCAAGCGCAGAACAAACCTCATCGTTCAGCTCTCGCTCACTCCGGTTACGGTTGTCGCTGGGACTTATGTCGGTGCGATGGGAGTAGGATTAGCTGGTGTTGGTCTGGCCACTGCGCTGGCAGCAGATCAGTTGGTGGGATTCGCTTTGGGTTTAACTGCTGGTGCCCTTGGAGGGAGTGGTGGAACCCTTTCTGCCTCAAGTATCGCGGCAGTACAACTTGCTGACATCGACCGAATCGTAAAGGCGCTGGCCGAACAACACTTAAATCAACCTGGTGAAAAATCTGCTAAGCTCTACGCAAAATATGCGAAAAAAGCTGAAAACCCGGTTGATGAGCAAACCTTCTTTAGCAAAATTCTTGAGCTCGATGATTCTGGAAAACTTTGTGATGGCTCGATGGTGAAAAAACCAAGACTGGCGTCAGGAAGAAGATTGAAGCATAGGCTTGCGCGCACAAAACAGTTGGCGGCAAGTATTTAGGTCGGACCATAGATCGAAAATGAAAAAATTCCGCCGATTTGACTCATAAACCTACCAATAAATGACAAATAAGTTTAAAGCTTTATTTCTAAGGCTTTGAATTTATTTGTTAGTCATATGCACTTGAGTGCATATGCCTTTGGGGGTATAATGGGTCCGTGGAACGTTAAGCAAACGGAAGAATTTCAAGAGTGGTTTGATGATGCCGATGATTTTCTTCAGGAAGACATAGTTGAACATGTAGAGATTTTAAAACAATTTGGCCCTAATCTCGGAAGGCCTTATGTCGACACTCTGAAAGGGAGTAAACTTAAGAACCTTAAGGAATTGCGATTTATTAGTGGAGATAAGGTAATAAGAGTTTTTTTTGTTTTTGATTCAGATAGAAATGCGGTTTTGTTGATTGGTGGTAACAAGGCAGGAAGCGGGAATAAGCACTTTTATAAAACGATGATTGCACTATGCGAAAAGATTTATCGCAAGCAGATTGAGAGGAAGAAAAAATGAAAAAGAAAACCAAAAAACACGAGCCTGATTTTTTATCTCATGCAAAAAAAACAATGGGTGAAGCGCGATATTCCAAGGCCCTAAAAAAGGGACAGGATAAGGTTCATTCGCTTCGTTTGAAGATGGCACGTGAATTTATTGGATTGAATCAATCCGAGCTTAAGGGACTGGCACAGTCTGAGGTATCAAAGATTGAAGGTCGTAAAGATTTGAAAATTTCGACTCTGGATAAATATGCTAAAGCCATGGGCATGAGAGTTAAGATTAGTTTGGTTTCTGATGATGATGAACTCCCAATTGCAATTTACGGGTAATCTAAATTATTTAGGCTCCCCGAAGGGAGCCCATTCAAAATGATTGATTAACGAACACCAAAGACAGAACGGTAACAACGGGCTGCACTTTCAGAATTATACATTCCAGAACAGCTCTGACCCAAGTAACCAAGTGACGGCAAGCGGTTATTTCTTAGTGCAGTTCCAAAACAAGATTGTTCTTCTTGCCAAGTCTTAGACAGGATACATGCTTGAGCAGAAGCGCGAATCGCTAAATACTCATCAATGCCTTCACGAGGAGCTCTTCTCACACCATCAATCAAGCATGATGCATTTTCTTGCCATGTTCTGGTAGACGAACAAACTCGCGCCAAACCATTCAAAGCATAACTATTAAGATTCAAAATCAAAGCTTCAATCATCTTTGTTTGAACTTCAGAATTGTAAGAGCTACTTGAGAGATCCAAGATCAAGGAGATTGCATCAACTGAGCCGTAAGGATTCGGTTGTGGATGCGGTTGCGGGTATGGTTGTGGGTTTGGGTATGGATTCGGTGTTGGACCGTAATCACCAGCGCGGACACAATCTAGGGAACCATTGGCGTATTGAGGATTGTTTGAGTAGTCGAAGCGAATTGATTTACGGCACTCTTTCATGCCTTCGATGCAAGAATTTGGATCGCCATAAGCCGTGAATGAGCGAACAACGCGACCAGAATTTTTCACTACCATATCAACATAACAAGTTTGCGAAAAAGCAGAGAGACTCATAGTCGCTAAGGCCAATAGTGCAAAAAATTTCATATCCCTCTCCTTTAAGAAGTTGTTCGCGTTTTGTCCGTCATGGATGATTGCTACACTCTTTCTCTCAAGAATTATGCCAAGTGAACGAGCTGTAAAATCAGTTAGAAGACGCGTCGCGAGGTGCGGATCGACCCGGGCCAGAGCTGCACCAGTTAACAAAGTCTTCACTTGTCTGACCCCGAATTACTTTATCTAATAACTCTTATGAAATACTCACTCATTGTTTTATTAAGTTCTTTTATCACTCTTACTCCAGCCCACGCTGTGGTGGATGAATTCATTCCTGAAGCCTCTGGTGTCTGCCGCATGGGTGAGACGCTGGTGATTGGCGGAGATGAAGAGCCGAGTTCTCTTTGGGTCATGAGTACCAAGCTCGAGAAGCTTTCGGTAAATGGCGATTGGGATGATCTGGAAGGATTGGCGACGGCCAATACGACTCAGTTCTTTGCCATCACTTCTCACAGCCGCACTAAGAAAGGAAAAAGAAAACCAGAAAGAGAGCAGCTGATGCTCATGAATCTTTCCGGTAAAAAAATAGAAATGCAGCAGTCCTGGTCCCTGCGCGAGCAGATTCTCACTCAGCTTCAAAAGTCTCACGGCACTGTTCTTGATATGAAGCAGGTTGAAGCTGGCACTCCTGATGATGGTGGACTTAACATTGAAGGCTTGGCCTTGAGTGGGGGGCAACTTTATTTGGGTCTGAGATCTCCAGTGACTTCAAAAGGTGAGGCATTGATTGTCGTGATTCAAAATGCGGAGGCACTTTTGAATGGCGCCGCCCCAGTCTTTGGTGAAGTCATCACGGCCCGACTCGGAGACAAGGGGATTAGAAGCCTCGATTCCAAGGAAGGCGGACTTTTAGTTTTAAGTGGATCAACGGATGATACTGATAGGGAATTCGGCCTTGATCATTTGGCATTGGGTACAGGTGTGGTACAAAATTTTTCAGTCTCGGGATTTGAAGAGTTGCTGCGTCCTGAGGGCGTGGTCGCCGAAAAAGATGGCTCAGTGACGTTAGTTCAAGATTTTAAAGAGCCACAAGCTCAGGACATCATTGTTCGATTGAGATAAACAAAGCAGATCTCTTCGCTCAAGTTTTCTCGGAGAGTTTCCGATAAGCTCTGAATGAAAGTCCTCTCTTTGCTTTTCTTATTTGTAGCCTGTGCCCATCAGAAAGTGGAAACCGACCGGCCACACTGGGTGAGTGCCGTGAGAAATGGCGAGCAGGCGCTTAAAGTTCCGCAAGGCCCTAAAAATTATTATCGTAGAATCGCGGGAAGCAAGCTCATCTCAAAACAAACCTCATGTGAACTGGCCGTAATTAAGGCCGAAGAAGATATAAAAAAAGAATATCCTCTGCTACCCGTCATTCCCTTTTCAGTTGAAGTCTTATTTTATGATGAGGAATATCAAGACTGTGCAGTGACTCTATCTGTGAATTCTGATCTTTCAAAACAGTATGAGGAATTAAAACTTACCCATGAGAATTCTTTAAAGTATCGCCAAGAACTACTAGCTAAAACTGATGTCACAGCAGAAGAAGCTGCGCAGATTTTGAATATCAGATCAGAGATGGCCAAAGATTATGCTTTAACTGGTTTAACCAAAGTTGAATTTGAAAAATATACCAAAGAAGTCGTTGTTATCAATGAAGCTGCCAATTTGTGCTCGCCCGTATTCAAGACAAATTCCTATTCCATACACGGCACTACGCACATTTGCTGGGTAGGTGAGACTATTAAAGGGTACTGCACAGTACGTGATAGTGTTTGCTGGAATAGAACTCCTTAAACTTTGCAATCCCAGTTTATTCATGGATACTTATCCCATGAAAATATTATCAAAAATTATCCTTTGTTTTCTTATTGCATTACCACAAGTTGCTGAAGCTTGCCCAAATCTCGCAGGAAAATACCTGTGCCTAATTGAAGACGGTCACCGCGAGCCTTGGCTTGATCTTATGACGATTGAGCAATCAGCTCATCCAGATCTTCCAGGCGTGACAAACTTCACCACCAATTATCGCAGCATTCCTGGTGGAGAGGAGACTTTCAGTGCCGATCAAACAGGAATAGCAGATGGGTGGGGCTGGATCATTAAATGTACTACTGATAAAGTCGTGTCCGTTAGAAACGACTATTCGGCGATCTCTGAACTTTATCTGGATAAGACTGGGAACTTAGTTAGAACTTATAATTATCAAATTCAGCAGACGTGCTCACGTAAAAATTAATGAACTACTTCTTAATCCTAATCGCCTTTATATCCATCTCCAATGCTTCTACAACAGCGATCAATCCTCTTACCAGAGACGGCATTATTCGCTTTTTGAGTTTTATCCAAAACAAAGATAAAAGCCTCTTGGGTGTTGTACAGACGAATCAAGGGAAGGATTACCTCGTTATTAAAAACAAAAGCTACTACGTCTTTGATGCGGACATTGATAACGACGGCTTGAGTGAATTTGTTCTCGCAGATGTTGGCGGAGGAAGCTCTGGAGCAAGCGGGATCTATCAGGTGATCTCAAAAGTAGATAAAAAATACGATTTCAATAAAGTCGTTAGTAAGAACTTATGGAATGATGACTCTGGTGACTTGTCCAATTTTCATATCTGGCTTGCGGAGCCTGCCCTCGTTAAGCGAGATAACAAAACGATCATTCGCTATGTTGAGAAAATGCCAAAACTTAAATTTTATGAATATATGTGGGAACAAAATACTTTTAAGAAAGTTTCCGAAAAGTAATACAAGATGAATGAAGATTTCTGGATCAATAAATGGCAGAAAGGTGAAATTGGTTTTCACCAGGCGAAGTATCACCCCGCAGTTGAAAAATTCGCAGCTCGTTTTACGCCTGGTACGGTCTTAGTCCCGCTTTGTGGCAAAACCCTTGATATGCTTTATTTTTCTTCTCTAGGCCAATCCGTGATTGGTGTTGAGCTGAGCCCCATCGCTTGCCGAGATTTTTTTATAGAGAATGGCATTAAGTTTACTGAGAAATCTGTCAAAGACTTCGTTGTTTTTGAATCTGAGAGTATTACTTTATGGTGCGGAGATTTTTTCAAACTTCCTCAAGACGTTTGGAATTCTGTAACTGGGATCTATGACCGTGCGGCCTTAGTTGCCCTTCCCGAAGATATTCGCCAGAAGTATGCCGCTGAAATTACCAAGAGGCGTGTGGCGCCAGTAGAGATTTTACTTATTTCCTTTGAATATCCTCAAGGCTCAATTCAGGGGCCGCCCTTTTCTGTTCCTGAAACGGAAATTAGAAATATCTATAAGGCTTTTGAGAGCAAGTTAATTCAATCTGAAACTGAAGAGGTTCGCTCGACTTTGGTTACGGAATCTGTTTATTGGCTTCACAAACCTTAGGGTTCATAATTTTGAACCATAGTGGTGGCAAGAGTGCCAGCAAGATCATTCCTGGGTAACCAGTCGGAAGTTGCGGAGCTGATTCGTGATTTTTAAGAATCGTATAGGGTAAATGGGCTGAGGCGTGATGATCGGAATGCCTTTGCAAATTAAACAAAAGCAAATTAGAAAATTTATGGGCCGAATTCCAGGAGTGGGTAGGAAGTACTTTCTCGTAGCGACCGTTGTGCAACTTTTTTCTACTTAGTCCATAATGTTCAACGTAGTTCACGAGTTCCAGCAGAATCATCGCCACGAATGATTGAGTCATCATAAAGAAACCCATTTTTAGATTCACCGCAAAGGCAGTCCCAGTAAATATCAAGGCGAGGCAAGCCCCTTTTATCACTCCAACTTTATCGAGCTCAATGGCATGAAGAAGAGTTCCCTTAATCGTTCGAAATAGAAAGGGATAAACCGATTCGTTCTTTCTTGCACTGGCCGGGTCTTCTTCTGTCGCAACTTGAAAGTGATGTCCCTTTACGTGCTCAATAGCAAAGTGCTGATACCACACACTGGCCAGAACAAGGTCGGCAAGAAAACGTGGAATTTTTTCTTTTTTATGACAAAGTTCGTGGGCAACAGTGATCCCAAGGCCACCAGTATAGAGGCCTGTGACTACGCCCATAATCAAAAGATCAATTGAGTTAAGACTCACCGATTTGGTTGCTGCATAAATCAAAAGGGCAAAATGCGTGAGGACGTATAAGTAGACCGGCGGTCCCCAAACCGAAGACGACTTCCAGGACCTTTCTTGCTCAGGATCGGGATTAGATTTATCGATCCCAAGAATGCCGTCAATGAGGGGGATACCGACGAAGACAAATATGATTGGGAATAAGTTAAAGGGGTAGGGGAAATGAATCCCAAGGAATGTGATGATTGAAAAAAGAATAAAGGTAAAAAAATAGACAGGTTTCAATTTATTATATTGTACACCGCAAATGAGCAACACTCTTACAAAAAATGACTAAATACCTTTAATTTATCAGCCAATGAGCCTCATGTGAAAGCTGCAATTGTTATGTTCTTATTTATTACAAGCTCGGCTGCTCATCTCCCTGTGGGAAAGAGGCCACGATTGAGGACCGGATTAAAAACTGCAATTTGGCCAAAGGTGAGTTTGCCCTCGTTGTTCTCAGTGAGCTTGGAGTTGAGATTTTTAAAAGATCTCAAAACCGGACTTCTCTGGGGAGACCGCATCACTACTGACTTCAATCACTATGGTTCTCCTAAAGCATGCACCAACGACTTAACAGAGGCAAACTTCTACCAGACGAAGACGAATGTCCCAACCGGCCCAGGCCTATATATGGGATGGAGCAAAGATCTTACGTAGGAGATTTGAAAGATACAGCTTCCGTTCGTTGTGTAGGCAAAAGTACAAAAGAATCTTAATTTTTTATCCTGCGACAAAAAATTCCTTTAGGCTTTAGGCAACGATCTTACATTTTTGGAGTATAAGCATTTGCCCATGAGGTAACTCGCTAGCGCAGAAGGTAAAAATGCCCCATGAGAAACTTTCAAATTTGTAGATCCATTTATCTAGCGATCAGTTTTGTTGTTTTTCTTTTAAGTTCAAATCTTGAGGCAAAAGATGCGGATCTTTATCTGTATTCCCGTCCAGGTTGCCCTCATTGCGAGAGCGCAAAAGCATATCTAAATGAATTCAAAATTCGACATCCGCATATTCGAGTCCACATATATGACATCTGGAGCGATGTCAGTCGTATGCGTGAGCTTCAAGAATACGCGAAGGAAAAAAGAATTACACAAATTGCAGTGCCGATCTTTCGGGGAGTTAATGGCTATTTAATTGGATTTGATATGAACCAAGAGTTGGAGCAAAAACTTCTTGGTTTAGTCGGACAAGGAACGATCAACAAATCTCATCCTTTAATAAGTTTACCTCTCGTTGGCCAAGTTAAAATTTCAGACTATACGCCTTTGGCCCTCACTGCGATGCTTGGACTTTTGGATGGACTCAATCCATGCGCAATGTGGGTACTCCTAATCCTTCTATCTCTTCTCATTCATCTTAAAAAAAGAAGTCGAATTCTTCTTGTCGCGAGTGTGTTTGTTATCGTGAGCGGCATTATATATTTTCTATTTATGAGCTCCTTACTTGCTTTTTATGATTACATTGGAATGAGTCGTGCTGTTCAGATTATTGTGGGGTGCTTAGCACTGGTCATAGGTTCTATTCATGTGAAGGATTTCTTTTGGTTTAAGGAAGGCATCTCTCTCAGTATCCCGGATAAATTAAAAACCCAAATCGGAGAGAAAGCAGCTGGTATTATTAGAGCTGAGTCAATTTGGTTGGCCCTTGGATCAGCTGCGACACTGGCAGTCTTTGTGAATTTTGTGGAACTCCTCTGCACTGCGGGCATACCGGCAATCTATACTCAAGTACTGGCGCAAAACAATATTCTGGGTTCTGAGCGCATATTATACCTCATCCTTTATACTTTATTTTACATGCTAGATGATTCAATCATGGTCTTTTTAGCAGTCTGGACACTTTCACAGACTCGACTTCAGGAAAAAAGTGGACGATGGCTTAAGCTCCTAAGTGGTATGGTTTTATTTGTTCTTTCCATCCTCATGATATTTTTTCCTCGTGCACTAAACTTCCTTTAAGGGTTTTTAAGTTGATGCATGTAATGAGTCAGGGCCCAAATCTCTTCCTCAGTTAAAACATCTACCCATTGAGGCATGTCACCGCGCCCCCCAGCAACCTGTACAAAAATAGTATGGTTATTGAGAACTTTAGAGCTACCCGAGATGCTGGCAGCTTTTACGCCATACTTCTTAGAAACTGGTCCATCACCTTTTCCGGAGACCCCATGACATTGCATGCAGTGTTTTGTATAGATTCCTTCGCCTTGTTTTGCTAAATTATTATCCACAGAAGGCGTGTATGGTTTTCTCTCAAGCCATTGGATATATCCATGCCGTAGAGTCTTTCCATTCAATTCAAGACCTTTGAGGTGACCTGGCATTGGTTGCATTTCGCTTTTATTTCTTTCTGCATAAACATTGACTGCTAAAAAAGTGAATAGACATGCGGTTAGTATTCTCATTTGTCCTCCTCATTAATTCTCAATGAACCTTAAAGCATTAACTGGTACATTTGAATGAGCTTAATCAAAATTTTATCTAAAGAGATAAAGGACATTTAAAATTAAAAATTGTAAGATTATGGCCAATCACACCATTTCGGATTTATTACAATGATAGCGATGTTACATTTTTTTTTAGGAATCTTCGTGACATCGGTCAGTGCAGCTTCTCACCTCAAAGAGTGCATTTCTGAAAAAGATAAAGTGATTGAGCATTATGATTTTAGCGCTAGAGAAAATGGATTAAAGAAAAGAATTCTAGTGATTGCAGGGATTCACGGTGATGAACCCCAGTCTCAGCAACTGGCTTTAGAGTGGATAAAACGACTAGGGGAAATTAACACGCCCTCTAATTTCTGGAGAGTTGTTACAGAGTTGAATCCAGATGGCCGTGAATTGAAATCAAGAACCAACGCTAATGGAGTAGACCTTAATCGAAATTTTCCGACAAAGGACTGGGATGAAGTTGCGCTCCCTCATTGGAAAGATCAACAAAAGAGCGATTCGAGAAGGTTCCCCGGGAAAAGTGGGGGGAGTGAGTCAGAAGTCCTTTGTGCCATTGCGCACATCAATGATTTTAAGCCTGACTTAGTGATTTCAGTCCATACACCTTATGGACTGTTTGATTTTGATGGCCCTCAACGAAAAAAGATTGCTACAAATCTTCTTCCGTGGAAAAGGTTGGGTACTTTTCCTGGAAGCTTAGGGCGATATCTCTGGGATGAAAGAAAGATTCCGGTCCTTACTATTGAGCTTAGACCGGATTCGCTTCAAAAACATTCATCAGAGTTTGTTTTGCTACAGGATAGTTTTTCTCATCTGATTGATTAATTATGGTTGTTGTTACTTTTTAAACTGAACAATCAAAAAATGAGCATCAGTCTTTCCAACATTATTGACTGAATGGTTATCTGCATCGTGAAGATGTACAGATTCATTTTTGATGGTCGATTTACGATTTTTTACGCAGTCTGAATTATAGAGAATTTCGTAATCACTTAATGCAACAACTGCTCGAATACCGCCAGCATGCTTAGGCTGCTTCTTCCCTGGATTGAGAATCGCTTCACTCACAATGACTTCGTCATTTTCAAATATTTTAATCGGTAATTGGGCCATGTCTTTATGCTTATGCGTTTTATTTTCTATTGTCATCGCTGGCAGTGCTTCTAGTTTTGTCAAAATCATAAAGCGTGCCGATGTCGTGCCGATGTTTTTTACCGAGTGCATTTTCGCCTGATGCCAATGAACCTCTCCTCGTTTCCAATTTTTGGCAATAGTTTCAGAGCCGTCTTCTCTGAATTCAAGTGAGTAATCACTTAGTGCAATAATTAAACGTTTTCCACCTTTATGCATTGGAACTTCTTTGCCCGGCGCAACTTCCATTTTCGAAATTTTGATCCAATCATTTTTTATAAGCAGTGAACTCATCTTTTTATCATGATGATGCTTATTTTTATGAGGTCGGCTTGAGCAACTGAAGGTCATTAGAAGACTTAAAATCATCAATGTTACTAATTTCATAAATCGATTCCTTTGTTAAAATTAAACTTGAGATGAATATCGTTCATATTTAGATCCAGGAGTTCCACATACTGGACATTTGGCGGGCGGTGTTTTGAATTCAAGATGTCCGCAAACTGGACAAAGCCAAACCTCATCTTCGATATCTTTTCCTGTCGCAACAGCATCCAATGCAGCCTGATAAAGCTCTGCATGAATTCTCTCGACTTCCAAGGCCCACTTGAACATTTTTTTAGCTTTATGGTTTTCTTTTTCGGCCTGCTCATACATTGGGGGATACATTTCTTTTGTTTCGTATGTTTCGCCCTTTATGGCATATTCAAGATTTGCTTTTGTACTTTGAACCGCATCCATAGCACTCAAATGTCCATTAGCATGAATTGCTTCAGCTTCTGCTGTTGCCCTGAAGAGCGTTGCGACATTTTTAAATCCGTCTTTTTCAGCTTGTCTAGCAAAAGCCAAATAGTTACGGTTGGCCATACTTTCACCTGCGAAAGCGTCTTTTAAATTTTCTTCAGTTGTTTTCATAGTTACCTTTTGTAAGTATTGAATTGATCATAAACTTTAAAGTTCATGTTTACATGACAATGGTCAGCATTCTTGTTTGATTTGTTTGTTATTTTGGTTTGTAAATCAAGGGGAATACCATGAGTGTCGTTGATATTGTCGTCTTAGGTGCTGGTGTTTCTGGGCACACAGCCGCCATGTATGCCAAGCGTTATCTAGGTAAAGATGCCAACATCACCGTGATTAGCCCTGAAGAGAAATATAATTGGATTCCTTCCAATATTTGGGTTGGTGTAGGACAGATGCAGGCAGCCGATGTGCTTATTCCCCTGGCCCCTGTTTATCAAAAAAATCATGTCACTTTTTATCAAGGTCGGGCCATAGAACTCTATCCTGAGGGGAGACTCAATAACTCCAAACCATTCGTCGTTTATGAATCAACCGGCACAGGTTCTTTAGGTGAGAAAAAAGAGATCCATTATGATTTTTTAATAAATGCCACTGGACCCAAACTCAATTTTGCCGCTACTCCAGGTCTGGGTCCTGATGGTTTTAGTGTTTCAGTCTGCACGGCCAGTCATGCTACCGAAGCAGCTCATCAATTAGAGTTAGTAATTCAAGAGATGAAACAGGGAAAGAATAAAACACTTGTTGTTGGAACAGGACATGGGACATGCACTTGTGAAGGAGCAGCTTTTGAATATGTTTTTAATGTGGATACAGAACTTCGTCGGCAAGGTGTTCGAGATAAGGCCGAACTTATCTACATGACCAATGAAGCTGAGTTAGGTGACTTTGGTGTTGATGGAATCCAGCTTGATGTTGGTGGTTTTATCACACCATCAAAAATTATGGCCGATTCACTTTTTTTCGAAAAAAACATAAAACCTATTTTAGGCGCCCATCCGGAGCGTCTGGAAAAGAATAAAGTATTTTATACCGACCTATCAGGCAAGAAGGGAGAGGTTGATTTTGATTTTGCCATGCTGTTGCCTCCGTTTAAAGGCCACCGCTTAAAATCTTTTAATCTCCAAAGCGAAGACATCACAGATAAACTATTTTCACCTGCTGATTTTATGCGTGTAGATGCTGACTACACGGCAAAAGAATATGCGGATTGGAAGCCAGAAGACTGGCCTCGGCACTATCAGAGTCCTTATTATAAAAATGTATTTGCCGTGGGAATTGCTTTTGCACCCCCTCATCAAATCTCTAGACCTCGGAAAAATCCTGAAGGTGTTTTGATTACACCAGCTCCACCGCGCACAGGTATGCCTTCTGCGATCATGGGCAGAGTGGTGGCTGAAAACATCGCGCAGCAAGTGAAAACAGGAACACTGGGCATCAAGACGGCTTCAATGGGCGATATGGGAGCCGCCTGTATCGCTTCAATCGGAACTGGGTTTACCAGAGGAGCCGCCGTGTCTATTACGATGTGTCCGATTGTTCCTGACTATCAAAAATACCCTGACACCGGAAGGGACACAAAACTTACCTTTGGTGAAGTCGGTCGCTCTGGGCACTGGATTAAAAAAATGCTCCACTACTTATTTATTTACAAAGCAAAAGGGAGTCCATTCTGGTGGGTCATTCCAGAATAGGAGTTATATATGGACAATAAAAATATCATGCGACCCAATAAGAGAACACTCTTTCTGCGCTATTTTCTTCCTTGGCAAATTTATCGATTTATCGTGATCAATATAAAAATGCTGAGGATGATGGCCCGAGGGCATTAAATTACATCCCGAGCTGTCTTTCAAAAGCCGCCTTGTGGTTATAGCTCGCGTCTCTTAGCGCTTCATAAACCTTGATGATCCCTGGATCTCTTGCGTTCTGAATTCTCAAAGTAAGATCTGCTATGTCAGTGACTTCAATATCTAGTCCAACTTGCAAAGCTTCCTGGTAAGACTGATTTCCCCGATAGAGAAGATCTGTATACATGTCGATAATGATTGGATTAGTGAAAAGTCCAATCTGGTTTTCATCAACAGGTGTGGACAATCCGACCTGCGTAAGAAGATTTTTGACAGAGTCCATGTGTTTTTTTTCGGAAGCCCCAATGTTCTGAAAAACCTTTGCCTGATATTTCTGATTCATCAGAGAATAAATATCTCTCGCCATCTTTTCCTCTTCCCACATAAAAAGAAGGTCATCTTTTTCCTGTTCAGTGAGCTCCGTGCTGATGCTCGCCTTGAGGAATGAATCATTCATCGATTTACCTTTTCCTCCCGATTCTCCACCCTGACATGAAACCAGTAAAAAGATTGAAAGTGATAAGAACAAATTAGACCATTTCATACATACCTCCTGAGTGGGAAGATCCTCACTAAGGTTATTATAGGTCATATTATTAATCAATAATATGATTGAAATCATGCCTGCCTTGAGTTTTTCCGGTGAGTTGAGACTTGGCCACTCCCTTGCATCCTTATCTTTGAGGATTTTTCTTTCAAGGAGGACTATGTGGAAATCAATAATCAATCAAATCAGGAAAGTTCTAAGTATGAACTCAAAGAATTTATAGGGGCCGATCAATTTAAAGGACTCCTTAGAGAGTGGCTGGAGGCTATGGATGAAGGAGAGGATCTGGTTGTAAACGTTAAAGGAAAGGAATGTAAAATTCCCAAAGAAGCGTTTCTTAAGGGGAAATTTCGGTCTGAGTTTGAAATTGATAAAGGTGAGTACGAATTTGAATTACAATTAAAGTGGAGAAATACTGACGCAAGTATCGAGCAATAAACTTAAAAAAATGACTAAACCTCTTTGATTTATTTGCCGATAAGCTTTATGTGAAAGCTGCGATAGTCATGTTCTTATTTATTACGAGCTCCGCCTGGTCCTCTCCCTGTGGGAAAGAGGGCACGATTGAAGAGCGAATCAAAAACTGCAATTCGGCCAAAGGGGAATTTGCCCTGGTCGCTCGAAGTGAGCAGGGAGTAGAGATTTATAAGGATCTCAAAACCGGTCTTCTCTGGGGAGACCGCATCACTACGGATTTCAATCACTATGGATCACCTAAAGCATGCACCAATGACTTAGCAGAAGCCGCACTTCTTTCAGAAGTGAAGTGGCGACTGCCTACTATCAATGAGTTTGAAGCGGCGGCCAGCCATGGCATGAAGGACTCACTTCCCCATATGTTTCACGCTTTCTGGACGTCAACACCAATCAAATCAAGATCAAAATCCAGACGAAGACGTATGGCCCAGCCGGCCCAAGCCTATATTTGGGATGGGATGGAGCAAAGATCCGACGTAGGTGATTTAAAAGACGCGGCTTCAGTCCGTTGTGTAGGTAGGTAATCTTTATAGCCTCCAGCGGATAATAATCACAAGCTGATACAATCTCCCTCATGAAATTCCTTTGGTTCACCCTATTACTCGTTGCTTGCGCTGGCGCGAATGCCCAGTCGGTTTTTATTCCTGAAAATGGGAACTATAAATACGAATTAAAGGACATTGCCCAGGAATTTCACAACCAAAACATAACGTATATAACCCTAGATCAAACGAGACTCAGCAAGGTTTTGGTTTATAAGCTTGATTCAAAAAGAAATGAGTATCAGATAAAGAATTGGTACCAATATGACTGGTTCCTTATGCAGGACTGGTTTCTTTTTGATGTCGAATCATTTGTGAAGTCTCAGAGCAGATCAACCTTTAATGACGCCAAAAGAAAGCAGTATTCAGCTTTTGCCTTTGATCATAAAAAATTTTTCCACACTAAAACCGTACCAGCGATGAAAGAGTGGGGTGGCCTGACTCATCCGCCAGTCAAGAAGCTTGATCTTCCACTTGAGAGATATGATTCACAGTTTGCTCCAATTGATTACTCTAAAATATCCAGCCCATTCTTTTCACCAGACCTGCAAGTGGAAATCGATGGCGCTTCACAGTCTGAACTTACCTTTGGCAATATCGTACAGCCCCTTGCTGATAACGATGCTTATCAAAAGAAAAAACTACTAATACAAAACGCCAGAGAATCGATCCTGATTTCGTCTTTAGTCTTTGTATGCGATAAAAGTGGGAGAGAGATCGCCGACCTATTAATCAAAAAGCATCTTGAAGGTGTCGACGTTCACGTGATGACGGACAAATTTATCAATAAAACGCTGGCAAATCTAGACTGCATTCGATTAATGAGAGCGGCCGGAATTGATGTCGTGTTGACGAAGGATTTCTTTAAACACAAAAAAAATGCAATCTATCACACGAAAACTTTGATTACTGACTTTAGTGAGGCCATAGCAGGTGGACAGAATATGGTGGACGCAGACAATCTATCGCGTGGAACTGATTTCATGAATAGAGATGTGGATCTCTACATGAAAGGTCCAATGGTTCATGATGTCTCTCGTCAGTTTATTGAAAACTGGGAATATCAATCAACCTTAAATAAAAAGATTGTTCCACTTACTCATTATAAAGAAATAATTGAAAAGAAAATAGCGCTTGAGAAAAGTCTGGGACTAAGAGGCAAAGACTTCTATGGGAAAATCCTGGGGGATACAAAAACCAGAATGAACGGGGTTTGCCGCTTTATCAAACAGGCCCCCTATGAGGATCGCCATACCATCGGTAAAGCTTATTTAAAAATCCTGGAGAATGTACAAAAGCACCTTGTGATAACAGATCCTGCCAAGTCTGACAGCTACGTTTCTAAGCGCTCAGACTCTGCTCTAATTAATCGGTTTGATAATTACGAAATGTTCAATGAACTCCATACCAGTGTTCAAAATTTGGCAAAAAAAGGCTTGAGCCTCGACTACATTACAACAAATATCAACATGGCCGGGAACGAGCATGTGGCCATGATGAATGAGAGAATAAGAAACCAGCTTCGTGACAATAAAAAGCTTCGTGCAGACTGGTCTTATTTGCAAATCAATCTTGCCAATAATTTTTTTGGTAAGCCACATTACGAGAATTTAATGAAAGATTGGATGCCATTTGAGAATGTCCATATCTGGACACATATGAGCTTCATGCATTCTAAGATCTTTTATTTCGACCGAGTTCTTGCTTCTGTAGGAAGTTATAACTTTCATCACAATTCAACAGATCACGCCTATGAATCCACTGCGATCTGCCTTGATGAGAACCTAAATAGGGAACTTGATAAGATACTCGTTACGGACATGGCGAATTCTATTCCACTTATTTTTTCATCTTCAACTTCAGCTAAAAAATAATATTACAATTTCTTACATTTCCCGCTGTCCATTTTATCTCCTTGGACATAAATCCATCTTTAGGTTAGATTATATGCAACTTAGTTGCAGTTTTTTTCTTGAGGGAAGCATTAATTTATGAAGATTCTCATTTTTGCCATTTTGTTTTTAAGTCTTAATAGTTCCTACGCTGATGATTATCAACTTGAAAAAATCCAGGTGCTTTCTCACCACGATGATAAAGCTTTGGTTAATTTTATTCCCAGCGTTTCTAAACTTTCAGGAAAAGAATTAACTAAACGTCGACAGGTGACAATTGGGGACACTCTTCAATCAGAAGTTGGCGTTACCAGCACCCAATACGGACCCAATGCTAGCAGGCCCGTCATTCGCGGTTTAGATGGGCCACGTATTAGAATATTACAGAACAGCCTTGGGATGCTCGATGCTTCCACTCAGAGTGTGGATCATAACATACCAATAGATCCACTTTTGGTTGATCAGATCGAAATTGTCAGAGGGCCAATGAGTCTTCTTTATGGTTCTTCCGCTGTAGGAGGAGTTGTCAATATTGTTACAAATAGAACACATTCTGAGTTTGAAAACGGCTTGATTACTGAAGTCCAGTCTCAAGGTGAGACGGTAAATAATGGCTTAAGTAGTTCTGCTCGAATGGATTATGGGAAAGATCAATGGATGTACCATATTGATGGTGCAACTAAAAACCTTCAAAATCAAAAAATCCCTGGCTATGCAAGATCGTCGAAAAAGAGACAGACAGACCCTCTTCCTCCTGGAGAGTCTGAGGAAAAAGATGAACTCGAAAATAGTTTCAGTCAGCAGAATAGTCTGGGTGCAGGAGTCACGCGTTTTTTTAATGATGGATTTCTTGGCATCTCATTTGGACATTTTGATAATGATTACGGTTCTGTTGCCGAGAAAGAAGTCTCTATCAATATGATCCAGAATAGATACGAACTTCACGGGGAATACAACCTTAGTGGACCTTTCAAAAAGATTAAACTTCGATCTGCTCAATCAGATTACCGCCACAAAGAAATTGAGGGGGGGGCAACTGGTACGGTTTTCAAAAACAAAGGGAACGAAACCAGAATTGAAGCCTTAAATGATTCTGAAGCGATTAAAGGTGTCACAGGAATTCAAACTCAGATTTTTGAATTTGAGGCGATCGGAGATGAGGCATTTTTACCTCCGTCAAATAACCAGGCTTTTTCTCTGTTTACCTTCCAGGAATTCACATTTGGTGAGCATGCGGTGAGTGGAGGTGGTCGTATAGAGAAAACAGAAGTGGAAAAAAAATCATCCACTAATTTTGGTACTTCTGATGATTTTGGATTTACTGCTCTGAATGGTTCTGCCGGGTACCGCTATCAAGTATTAAAGGATCACTCTTTATCATTTACTTATTCATATACAGAACGTGCCCCATCGTTTCAAGAATTGCTTTCTAATGGTCCCCACTTGGCCACAGGTACATTTGAAATTGGTGAAGGATCACTGAGTAAGGAGAAGGCACATGCCTTTGAACTTGGATGGAAAAAAGTTTCTGATATTTCAAAATGGAGCTTAAGTTTTTATACTCAGAAGTTTGAAGATTACATTGCCCTGACTCCAAATGGTATAGACAACGATATGGACACCCCAGGTGATACAACTGATGACTTGCCTGAAAACGAGTACGTTCAAACGAATGCCTTGTTTTACGGAGTCGATTTAGATGGTAAACAGACAATCCTTCAAAATGAAAAAGGGACTTGGAGTTTGTTATCTCGATTTGACTATGTTCGCGGCAAAGATACGAAGTCGAATAAAAATCTACCTCGAATCTCACCACCTCGCGTGACTGCTGGTCTCGAATTTCTTAAAAATAAATGGACTTCAGATATTGAAGCTCAGTACGTATTTGAGCAGACTAAAACTGCTGAAAATGAAAATCCTACAGATCGTTATATCCTGACCAACTTAGGCACAACCTATACACTGATTAAGGAAAGTTCAAAATTCGAATTGTTTTTCAGAATAAGAAATATTTTTGATGTCGAGGCGAGAAACCATGTTTCGACTCTCAAAGATATTGCTCCCATGCCGGGAAGAAACTTCATTCTTGGTGGCCAAATACTCATCTAGATTTTTTAATGCTTAGGTGAGGGAACCTTCCCTCCCTAAGCACACTTTGAACAGATTCCAGTAAATTCCAGATAATGTTCCATCTTTTTATAACCAAGCTTTGAAATCATTTTTTCAAAGGGTGATAGATCACATTTTTCAATAAGCTTTATGTCTCCACATTCACGACATCGAACATGATGATGATGATGGGAGTGCTCATGATCGGGGTTAATGATTTCGTATCGATTAAAATCTTCTCCAAGGTTAATTTCCCTGACAAGACCCTTTTCTTTGAACTGATTGATTGTCCTAAATACAGTAGACTTGTCACAGCTCTCATCACCAAGTTCCTGGTAGATGTCTGCTACAGAAAGTGGGGTCTTTGCACTTGAAAGTTCAAGTAGGATAGTTACTTTCATTTTGGTTCTATTGAGGCCACTGTTGGAAAGTAAGTCTTTAGCTTTATTTTCATCTAATGAAGAGTCGCAGCATTTAATTTTCATAAACCTCATAATAACAAATAGGATTTATCCTGAGTAGGCTTAACTGCAACTTACTTGCAGTTATCGAACTTCTGTGGCATAAATACCTCACTAAATATGAGGGATACTTATGAAAATGGACAAAAGACTGCCGGTTACTGTTCTGTCTGGATTTCTTGGTGCAGGGAAAACGACTCTTCTTAATCATATTCTCTTAAATCGACAAAATAAGAAAGTTGCCTTGATTGTAAATGACATGTCTGAAATTAATTTAGATGGTGAGCTAGCGCAGAAAAATGGAGTGACGCTGTCTAGAACTGAAGAAAAGCTTGTTGAGATGAGCAATGGATGTATTTGTTGCACACTTAGAGAGGATCTATTAGTTGAAGTAAAACGATTGGCGAGTGAAAAAAAATATGATTATTTGGTCATTGAATCTACAGGTATTTCAGAGCCAATGCCAATTGCAGAGACGTTCACTTTTGAAGATGAAGATGGTGAGTCCTTATCAAAATATGCTCGTCTTGACACGATGGTGACACTCGTTGATGCGAAGGCTTTTTTACGTGACTGGGTTTCTGGTCAATCTTTAAAAGATAGGAAACTAGAGCTCGGAGAGGAGGATCATCGATCAATTGTGAGCCTGCTTACTCAACAAGTAGAGTTCGCAGATGTCATAGTCATAAATAAAATAGACCTCGTTTCAAGCGAAGAGTTGCTCAAACTTGAAGGCATTTTAAAGTATTTAAATACTTCAGCTAAAATTGAACATTCTCACAATGGGAACGTTAATCTTGAAAAAGTTCTTGATACAAAACTTTTTGATTTCGAAAAAGCTGAAGATGCTCCTGGCTGGCAAGCAGTGCTCAGGGGGGAAGAAATGTCCGAGAAAGATGAATATGGAATTTCTAGTTTCGTTTTAGAGGATAAACGTCCTTTTCATCATTCTCGGCTGTGGAATTTTCTAACAACCGAATATCAAGGGTTGTACAGGGCGAAAGGAATCTTCTGGATCGTTAGCCAGCCTAATTTTATTGGAGAGCTTGCTATTGCTGGAACGGAAAGAATCGTGGATCCAGTTGGAATGTGGCTAACTGCTTCCGATAAGAAATTATGGCCCAAAGATCCCTTGGAACTTAAAGAGATAGAAAATACCTGGCATCCACTTTGGGGGGACCGTCATCAAAGGATGGTTTTTATTGGATCTAAAGATTCTCTACCGAAAATTAAAGATGATTTAAATAGATGTCTTATGACTGATGATGAGCTTGAGACAAGTCTTAAGACCATAATTGCGATCCCTGATCCTTTTGGAGACTGGAATGAGCGAATTAAGTCGCCAGAAGTTCCACTAGAGGTGCATGAGTGAGCTTTCAGATCGTCTCTCCAGAAGGTATGGTGATAGGTAAAACTGAAAAAGTCCTTTCTTCAATTCTGCTCGATCATCATAATTTTGTTTTATGGGAAAGAGGGCTAAATACATTTTTGGATAATTGGTCATCAGAATTGAAGTGGGAAAAAGTTATACCCCTTGAAGCAACTTTAGGGATAGAGGAATTAGACCAGTTCGAATCAGATTTACTAAGGGAGATAAAAAGATGGAGGACTCGGAGTCCGGACTTAAATAACTGGATTGCAAATGACATTAGAAGCATCGTGGAAGATTTCATGCTTGCAACACATGCGAAGGAAGTTCTTTTATCTTTTTCAGTTGTTGCAACAGATATGTGTAGATTTTTCCATGCTGATAAAAACAAGCTAAGACTTCTTTGCACTTATGTAGGGCAGGGAACCCTTTGGTTGCCAAATTCAAATGTGGGCAGACATCATTTAGGGGCCGGTATTAATCGGGATATAATTCTCGATCCACTTCAGGTTCATCAGGCCAACCAATTAGATGTTTTAATTTTGAAAGGTGATATCTGGCCTGATAATAGTCTAGGTGGTGCTGTTCATAGGTCACCTGCGCTTGGGGTGGGTGAAAAAAGATTATTACTAAAACTAGATTTTATTAATTAGGGCCTTCGATTTAAAATCAGCTCTAAGAAACCGATAATCCCCCGTCTACGGCAAGAATCTGACCAGTGACCCATGAGGATTGCTCTGAAAGCAAATAGACGGCAGCCGCTGCAATATCATTCACATGTCCAATCCTTTTCATCGGATGTTTTTCAACAGTGACTTCCATCGCCTTTGCATTTGACGTGATTTTTTGAGCAAGGGGAGTGTCCACCAGGGAAGGAGCGATCGCATTGATTCTGATCTTGGGGGCCCATTCAACAGCGAGACTTCGAACAAGTCCTTCAATCGCACCTTTTGCCATGGCAATAGATGAGTGAAAGTTCATGCCTTTTTGAACGGCAACAGTAGAAAAGAGAACCACTGAAGCGGCGTCGGATTTTCGAAGTCTGGGATAAAGGGTCTGAAGAATTTTGACCGCACCCATTGTATTGAGGGCCATATCATTTTGGAAATCTTCCATCTTTAAAAGATGAAAGGGTTTTAGGTTAATTGATCCCGGAGCGTAAACAACACCATCGATCACCTCCGGTAAACTTTCTAGAGGTAAAATATCTTTCGTTACATCGAAGTTTGTCGCGCGAGAGAAAGTAAAAAGATTGGCCGAGTCTTGAAGTTGTTCAGCTATCGCCTGAGTAATTCCGTGGGAGCCGCCAATAATAACAATGTTACGTTTCATAGATCCTCCAAAAACAATATTCTCTCATGAATTATGCCAATTGGGGCCAGACAGGAATTGGACAAAAAAGGGGGGGGGCCTTAAGTTTTCGGGAGCTTGCCTTGAAATAATTTAGCAGGAGTTGAACGATCATCAGCATCAGTCACAACGTAAAAATACTCATTATCTGTGCAAAGACCTTCAGGCTTATATTTTAAATCCAAAGCTTCGAGTCTGAGAAGGTTTCCTTTGAGATCCATGGTACCAAGAACCGAGCCTTTAAACTCACCATCTAAATAAGTGGACTCACAATCTTCAGCGACAGCTAAAAAATAAATTTTATCTTTGGCAATAGTGGCATCAGTGAAGCTTAAATTGGCACCATTCTGTTTACCTAGCTCATAGTGTTTTACAAAAGAGATGGTGATTTTATCTTGCAGTAGATCTTTGAGATTAACGTTAACTGTTCCATTTTGTTGTTTCTTGCCATTTCCTCTCTGGAAAAGTCGAAGCCATTCATCGACTATTACCGCCCCTTCAATGTTTAATTCAGAAAAGGTTTTTCTCAGCTCTGAATAAAGGCGACTGAAATCGACGAGCTTAATTTCGGATCCTTCGCCCTTAATGAGCACACCCGTGGAGCGGTGTTTTTCAGAGCCTGAAGGAATGCACAGCAGGTCTCCAGAGGGCAGCAGGACCATTGATTCGAGGTCAGGCTTGGTTTGTTTTCTGAGTTTTTTCTCTTCTGCCAATGCGCCAGAAAAGAGAGTGATGGTTTTTCCTTGCTCTGGATTTTTTTTATCCACGACTACTGCGAAAAGTTCATCATCAGCGACAAGATAGAACTGATCATTATTTAAAACTAAGCCGCTGGCAGCAGCGACAAAAGGATCAGTGAATGTATGAAGATTTGTAAGTTTAATCAAGTGGCTGTCAGTCTCTCATTGTTAAGACTTAAAAGGCAATAATTTTGTTAGTTCTGCCATGGCCTGCGCCACTTGAACTCGTTCATCTCGAATATAATTACTAATGGCGCGAGAGAATTCAGGGTGCTTAATTTTATGGGCGCTGGATGTTAAGACAGGCTTAAATCCTCGAGCAATTTTATGTTCACCTTGCGCACCGGCCTCGAACACTTTGAGTTTCTTTTCTATGCAGAATTCTATGCCTTGATAGTAACAAAGCTCAAAATGAAGGTTCGGAATAAAGACTCTTGACCCCCAATAACGACCATAGATTTTTTCTTCATCATAGTAGAAGAGAGCACCAGCTACAAGTTTTTCATCGGTAGAGGCGCGCACATAAAGAATATTATTGGGTAGGTTTTGAAACAAGAGACGAAAGAAATCTTGAGTGAGGTAAGGGATCGCCTTTTTCTCTTCTAGTGTAAGGAGATAGAAATCATACATCTCTCGCGAGTGTTCTTCTTGGATTGACCCGCCCGTTAAGCGTTCAATTTTTAGACTGGGATGGTTTCTTTCGAGCCTGATGTTTTTCGCTTTCTTGGTCTTAAGGCACAAGAGGAAATCTTCAAAGTTTTGGTATCCATCATTAAAAAAATGATATTGAAAACTGTCCCGTAATAAATAACCATTCTCAGAGAGAAATATTTGTTCATCTGGAGTGGTAAAGAGGAAATGAGCTGAACTATGAACCTTCAAATGTTCATCATGTTGGTGTAGGAGGTCACTCCATTGTGATCTATTTCCATGGAAGTGAGGTGCTGTTGCCGGAGTAAAGGGGACCATGGAAGTAAGTTTGGGATAATAGGCCAGTCGATTTTGTTCATAGGCACGTGCCCATTCCCAATCAAAGATATATTCGCCGTAGCTATGAGTTTTACTAAATGTTGTGAGTGAAGCATCTGATGTTTTAAAATCAATCTTACGCATTCCCCTAGTTTCATTGGTGGAACCGCTTTCTTCAAGTATTTTCCAGAATGTGGTGTTGGTAAGAATGCTCACCAGGGAAGCATGTTTCCCTGGAAATCTTTAAAACAACCTGATTCGGCTAAAGTCAGGCGTTCAATTTCTTTCCAAATTCCGCTGACAGATTGTTTGGGAGTGGTAGGAGCTTCTTTACCTCCCATGCTGGTTTGAACCCATCCTGGGTGAATCGCCATACAACTGAGCCAGTTGTGCTCTAGGCTCAAACATTTATGAATCATATTTAAGGCAGTTTTGGAGGCGCGATAGGCGACAGAGCCGCCTGAAGAATTATCTTCGATGGATCCCATTAACGAAGTGATGTGAATGACTTTTGGTGAGTGAGCAGGCTTCAGTTTCGGCACGAGAGTTTCTGTGACCATAAATGGAATGTAAGCGTTCACTTCGAAACTTTTTATGAAGGCTTCTTTGGTTGAGTCTTTTTCATAGATTCCGGCATTGTTGATCAGGATATCAATGTGGCTGCAGTTTGCGAGTGCCTTAATGAGTTTTTCCGCAGCATTTTCTTCTTTGAGGTCGAGTTTGATAATCGTCAGTCGATTATTTTTTTTTTGAAGTTGCATCAATTCATGAGATTCTTCTGGGTGGCGGGCGACGCCGAAAACGTGATGACCTTTTTCTAAGGCTTCGTCAGTTAGTGCTAATCCAATACCTTTTGAGACACCAGTAATAAGTATGTTCATGTGAGTCTCCAGTTAATCAACTTTAATTCCTGCATCTTTAAGCTCGTCTTTAATGCCCCATATTTTTTTGAGTAAACGGGGAGAATGGGATCCCAGATATGCCATGACCATAAATTTCAGAAATCTACCTGCAAAAAGAATAACTGCTAGTTGAGCAAAAGGCGTATTCGCCAATGCTGCCAGAATGATGATTGGCTGTTGGGAAAGGGGGGTGGCACTGATAGCGAACACAACCAACAAACCATATTTCCCGAAAAACTCTGCGGTTTTTAACCACAAGGCCGTTTGATCAATGCCAGGATAGAAATCCAGAATCCAAGGCAAACCCTGATATTCAACAATGGCGCTGAGAGTGAGCGCACCGATAGTCGAGCCAATAGAAACGCTGATGGCAAAAATCGCCCATCGCTTTGGAATGAGCATGGAGCTGGCAATTAAAAGTCCATCATTAGGGATAACAATGATCAGATTATCCAGCGCTGCCAACAAAGCAAGAAGCGGCGGATACCAAAAACGATCCGCATATTGTTCTAGTTTTTCTGAATAGACCTTTATCTTGGCATGCAATTTATCAGCTAATTTCATGCAGGAATTATAGCTCAATTATCCGTTGTTTTGTCGTTTTCTTTCCTCAATTCTTGCGACATACCATGAACTTAATCCGGCAGTGACTAGGATCGCCATGATGACTAATAACGAAACAGAACTTGATATTTTATAGATATCAATAAGAAGCATCTTCATTCCAATAAAACCTAGAATCGCCGCTAGCCCTGGTTTGAGGTAACGGAGTTTTGCAACCCAGTCGGCCAAAACAAAATACAGTGCGCGCAGACCAAGAATGGCGAGAATGTTTGAAGCGAAGGCCACAAAGGCGTCCTGAGTCACCGCAAATACCGCAGGAATTGAATCAACTGCAAAGATGAGATCAGTCACTTCGATTACGGCCAAAGCCAAAAATAGAGGTGTGGCTTTTCGGATTCCATTTTCAATGACAAAAAAATGATTTCCGCTGATGGTTGTAGTGGTTGGTATGATGCGCTTCAAAAGGCGAGTCGACCAACTTTCTTGAACATCTGTTTTCTCATCGGTTTCCATGAGGAATTTTATCGCCGTGACTACCAGAATTGCGCCGAAGACGTAGAGGATCCAGTGAAAGTGGTGGAGCAGTTGGGCACCAATCAGAATAAAGATGGCACGCAATACAATCGCACCGAGCACGCCGTAAAAGAGAACACGGTGCTGATACTGAGCCGGTATTTTGAAAGCGCTGAAGACGAGGAGAATGACAAAAAGATTATCGACGCTCAGACTTTTTTCAATTAAGTAGCCAGTCAAGAATTCTGTTCCGAGTTCTTTACCGTAGGCCATGGCGAACCATGCATTAAATGAAAGGGCCACAGTCATCCAGAGCCCACTTTCCAGTAAGGCAGCCTTGCGGCTCATCTTGTGACCGGCCTTTCCGAAGAGACTTAAATCAATCATCAACAGAACCAATACACCGATACAAAAACCGATCCAAAGAGAACTGGGAACTACCGAGACATCTGACATAAATTGGTTCATAGATTATTCCTTCCTCAGTGGAGTATAGTGGTTTCTTGTAATATATAAAAATCGATAATATTTATGTCTGGGTTCGTTTTAAGTGATGGTTGAGTGGCACTGTTTTTGCTTTAAACCCTTGTCTGCTCAATCAGGAGGATTCTATGCAAAAAAAAGTGTTAATAGTAGTAACTAGTAATGATCAACTTGGTAACTCCGGCAAAACTGGTTGGTATTTGTCTGAAGTGAGTCACGTTCTCTACCCACTAAAAGAGGCCGGTTTCTCCATTGACTTTGCTAGCCCCAAAGGCGGAGTCGCGCCACTGGAGCTTGCGAGTTTAAACTTAGATGATCCCATCAATAAACGCTTTGTGAATGAATTGAAAATCAAAAATGGCATTTCAACTATTTCATTGGGCAATATAGATCCAAATAACTACTCAGTAATCTTTTTTGCCGGTGGCCACGGCACCATGTGGGATTTTCCGGATGATGAAAACATTCAGCGAATCACTCCTGCTATTTATGAGAAGGGAGGAATTGTCTCCGCCGTCTGTCACGGACCCTCAGCCTTGGTGAATATCAAACTTTCGGATGGGAAATATTTGGTTCAAGGACGTGAAGTGAACGCTTTTACGAATTTAGAGGAAAAAGAAGTGGGCAAAGAGGATGTGGTTCCCTTCTTACTCGAGTCAAAGTTAAGAGAGAGAGGGGCGAAGTTTCTTTCCTCCGAAAACTGGCAAAAAAAAGTGGTTGTATATGAACGACTTGTTACGGGACAAAATCCCCAGTCAGCAGGCGCTGTGGGCAAGGCGATTGTGGAGGAATTTCATAGGATCAATGAGGATTTGAGATATCAGTCTGAAGACGTAGATCCGAGTGAGCTGTGGCCATTTTAATATCCTGAGCAATTTCGGGAAACTCTGCTCGCTTGAAGTAATGGCCTCTATCGCTAAATGTTCTGAGCTCGGCTTGAAGCCTTGTTTGATAAATAAGTGCATGGGCGTAGGGAACTTCTACATCGTCTATGCTGTGGTATAGGTAAATGTTTTTTATATTTCTCAAAGCTGATAAGTCCGGCGGGGCTTCAAAACCTTTAACAGTATTAAAAGGTGCGGAGACAATAAATAAAGCTGAAATTTTCTGGGCCATTTTTTCTTCGGCAAGGTACTTCACTAAAAAAGCTCCGCCCAAGGAATGCCCCACTAAAGTGACCTCGCCGCGAACCTTGGCGACGTATTTATCCATGAGGATTTTCCATTCAGTGTAGGAAGGTTTAGTCAGTGAAGGCATCTCTGGTCTAAGGACTTTGTAGCCATCTCCTAAGTCCTGGGGAAGCTTCGCCTGCCAGTCACCCGTGCCGTCGGCCAGAGAGCGGTAATGTTTGGGGCCTGCGCCGTGAATGAGGATGAGATTTTTTTTGAGATTTTCCACTTAGGTCTATTATCGACCTGGTTAGTATGGTTCTCAAGATGGACAATTCTTCCCTGAGATGAAAAAACTCAAGTATGTCTAACCCTTCATAAAGTATAATTTACCCATGAAAAGACGCCACCTGCTTAAATTTTTGCTGCTTCTCCCCGCTACTAGTTGGGCCGGAAGCATTTTCAATTTTTTTAACATTTTTAAAAAGACAGAGGTTAGCCAAGTGATTACTAAGATACAACCGATTGAGTTTCAGTGGCCCGTTCAGGAGCCTTTTTTATTTTGTGTGCATCATAATGATCGCTATCCCGCGGGCAATAAAAACTTTGGTCTGGACCCTAAGTATTTTGTGGGAAGGGATATGGGACAAGATTTCACACCCAAGGATGGCTTTCGCATTTATCACGGCTCCGAGATTCCTGGGTTTCCTGTTCATCCCCATCGAGGTTTTGAAACCATTACTATTGTGAGAAAAGGGTATGTGGATCACGCTGACTCTTTGGGGGCCGCTGGCCGCTATGGAGAAGGAGATGTGCAGTGGATGACAGCGGGGTCAGGTGTCCAGCACTCAGAGATGTTTCCGCTCTTACATCAGGATAAAGAAAATACGGTTGAGCTTTTTCAAATTTGGCTCAATCTTCCCAAAAAAGATAAAATGGTCCCGGCCGATTTTAAAATGCTTTGGGCCAATAAAATTCCTAAAATTACCCAAGACCCAAAAGTTGAAGTGTCACTGATCTGTGGAGAATATCAAAGTCAGAAGTACTGTGAAGCCCCGAAAAACAGCTGGGCCCAGGAACCAAGTAATGAGGTCAATATTTTATTGGTTAAAATGGAGAGTGGCGGGAGATTTAAGTATCCTGCCGCCAAAAATAAAACCAATCGAACTTTATATTTCTTTGAAGGCGACGGCATCAGCGTAAGTGGTCAGGCCGTTTCAAAGAAGCAGGCGATGTTTCTGGATTCATCGAAGGAATTTGAAATTGAGGCCAATAGTGCAGGAGTGGAGTTTTTAATTCTCGAAGCAAGACCCATTGGAGAGCCCATCGTTCAACATGGACCCTTCGTGATGAACTCACGAGAAGAAATTCATCAGACCATCAATGATTACCAGCGCACGCAGTTTGGTGGATGGAAGTGGCCCAGAGAAGATATGTTTCACGGGGCAAAAATCGAAAAATTTGCTAAGTATCCTGATGGAAGAATAGAGAAGCCTTAGGTCTTAATGTTGCTTCGATAAAAAGAACATGCCCCCAATTTAAGGCACTGATATAGGCTCGTTTCCTCCTTTTCTCATAGGCTTATAACTTTTACCCGTTAGTTCTCCAAAGGGAGTGTATCCTTTGGGTCACAAGAGGTAATGGTGAAAATTGTTATTTTCCTCCAAGCTATTTTTTATGTGGGCACGGCATTCGGCCAGTGCCAGCCACCTGGGCAAGGCTTTCTCGAGGGGAAATTAAAAGAGATATTTTATGTTCATCAGGGTGAAGAGGAATTAAGAGAGTGGGTGGGACATAGAAAAAATGCAGTGCTTAGAGATGAAATTAAAAGTCTCGACCGCAGGTCCAAGTTTTCCGGCCGACTTGAGAGAGAAGATCTGCTGGTCCAATCAAAAGATAAGTTCGACATGATGATTCTGAATACCGAGCGCCCCAGTGACATGCATGATTTTCCCGCCCATGGTGCCCAGTCTAAGATGATGTCATCTGAAGGAGCGATGGATATTGAAATGTCGAATCTCTCCAAAGAAGGTTTGGACGTTTTCGCGCCCGAAATTCTGGCCAAACTATCACCGAAAGTAAAAGTTAGGTACTTTTATCCCTACGACAAATTTCAATATATTCTGACTTACGATAATAAAGAACTTCCGATGGGAAAAGCGTTGGGTAAAATGCAGCAGGAAATGGAGAAGGCTTGCGAAGTGCGTATGATTGACAACCGTGAGTATAGAGAATGGTATGAGAAAGGCAGAACAGGCGGCGGCGCAAGCGGAACCTCGGCTAAACAATAGTTAAATCGGTATCATTTTTACTCCACCGTGGATAAATTCAAAGTTGGAAATGACCGCGATCTTACAAACGAATGACAAATTTCTGATTATTGACAGGCCAAAATGCCCTTGATACCGATCGCGGTACCAAGGAGTCCTTATGAAATTTTTCGTTCTTGCTTTCGTCCTCATGATTAATCATTCATTTGCTGAAGTTCCAGAAGTCACAGCGTCCCTAGTGACTTGCCAGGAACTCAAAGAGAGCCTGCAAAATTACGGTCGTCTGGTAGTCATCAAAAAGGTTTTGTTATTTAAAAAACGCGTTTATGTTCACCAAAGTGTGGAATGTTCAAGTGACGAAACTAAAAAGTATGGATTTTTCAAAACAAGCACTGAGCGTCGTTGTCAGGTGGGAGAATTTTGCGTTGCTGACCCTGTCTACACTTCTTCAAGTGACTATTCTAGCGGTTCTACTTATGACAGTGGATCGAGTTACGATAGCGGTTCATCTTCTTCAGGCTCAAGCTATAATCCTCCAAGCACTAGCTACGAGGGGCCAAGCTATAATCCTCCAAGTTCTGAAACACGTGGACCACGTTACTGCCCAGGTTGTTAATCTTGGGGTTGGAGACGCAGCGTTATAGAGAAATCTATTAGTCCTCCCGTCTCCAATTGTTTACAATATTCCCCATGAACAAACCTCAATTTACACCTCCTGCTAATGTCAAAGAAGTCCTCGAACGCCTAAGCCGTCCCAAGACTGCGGTGATCACGGGAGGCATGCCATACGCCAACGGTCCTTTGCACCTTGGTCACCTGGCCGGGGCGATGGTTCCACCGGATATTATGGCCCGCTATATGCGCATGTTGATTGGTAAAGAGAATGTACTGTTCGTTTCAGGTAACGATGACCACGGCTCAACTTCTGAGGTTGCATCGATCAAAGAAGGGATGCCGGTCAGAGAATTCATCGACATGATTCATGTAAAACAAGTCAGCACCATTAAACGTTACGGAATTTCTTACGATATTTTTTCTGGTACTTCTCAGCCGGATTGTTTTCCGACTCACGCTGCGACTTCTCAGGAGTTCATGAGTAAACTCTGGAAGAACGGCATGCTTGAGAAAAAAACTGCCAAGCAGTGGTTTGATCCAAAGCTTAATCGCTTTCTGCAAGACCGTAATGTCACCGGCAAATGTCCAAACCCTCATTGCACCAATGAAGCGGCCTATAGTGATGAGTGTGAAGTTTGCGGCACTCAGTATGATCCGTCTCAGCTTATTAATCCCAAGTCATCCCTGTCGGACGCCACTCCCGTTTTAAAAGACACAGCTCATTTGTATCTTGATATGTGGAAGGTTTCAGATCAGTTGCTCGACTGGATTAAATCAAAACAAAATAAATGGCGTAAGGGTGTTTTTAACGAAGTGTTTGAAACAGTTCAACCGGCATTTCAATTTGATAATACCCATGAGCCGGCGTTTAAAGAAATGCGTCCGACTCTGCCAAAACATAAATCTCGTTATGCTCCTGGCAAAAAAGTGGTTGTTCAATTTGAAAACAAAGCAGATTTTACTGCCGGTTTTAAAATGATGACTGATGCTGGTATTGCTTGCACTGTTCTTGATGGCTGGGCCCACCGTTCAATCACTCGTGATGTGACATGGGGAATACCTGTGCCGGAAGAAATAGACCCTGAGATGAAAGGCAAAACACTTTACGTGTGGCCTGATTCTTTGATAGCACCTATATCCTTTACCAAAGTGGCACTTCAAAAGCTGGGACGTGATCCAAAAGAGTATGAGCGTTTCTGGAAAGATCCCGAAGGAAAAATCTTTCAATTTCTGGGACAAGACAACGTTTACTTCTACGTCCTCATGCAAGGGGCGATGTGGTTTGGAATCCAAAACGATATTCATAAACAACCCGTGGCCGGTGACTTCCAGCTGACAGATGTCTACAGCGTTTTCCATTTGATGGTGGACGGCGAGAAGATGAGTAAGTCTCGTGGAAATTTCTATAGCGCAAACGAGCTTATTGAGGAGAAGGGTTTTGACCCTGATCAAGTGAGATACTTTCTTGCGACCCTTGGTCTGGCCGAAAAGCCTTCTAACTTTGATTTCAATACATTCAATGAGCGAAATAAGTTTCTTGCTGGGCCAATGAACGCGGCGATTGAAAAACCGATCTCGGCCGTTCACACAAGATTTGAAGGTAAAGTTCCAGAAGGGAAGTTACTCGAGAAGGCCGAAAAAGAAACTATGAAGATCGTTCAGATGTACGTGAAGAACATGGAGAAGGCGGAGTACATAACTCTTCTGGGCCAGATCGAAAACTATGCTCGCTTGATTAACAGCTTCTTCGTTCAATTCAAGCCTCATGATGACCGTGCCGATTTGCAAGGTCGTCAGGACGCGCTTTATAGCTGCTTCTACGTTTTAAAAAATCTCATGATCATGCTTTATCCATTTGCTCCTCAGACCATGGAGCGAGTTCGCCAAAGCTTAAATCTTCCAGAGAATGTGTTCACACTGGAAGAGTTAGGAACTGGAATTGAGGCTGGACATGTGATTGGTCAGAAACAGCAGTATTTTCCAGCAGTGGAAGGGGCCGAGGTTCAGGAGTAGGATTTAGAAATTCACCGCTAAACCATTGGGTGTTGATGCATAAATTTTTCCATTGGCATCAACATATACATGATTGATGCTTAGATTCCCTATACCATCGGCGGTGGTTTTGGTTGTGAAACTTGTGCCACCATTGGTTGAAATCGAGAGTCCAGCAGTCGTGGCAACGTAGATGGCATTACTTCCATCAACAAAAACGGCATTGATGGAGTTACTTGCGAGGCCATTACTAGTTGTTTTATTCGTAAAAGTCGCGCCACCATTTGTAGAGATTGAGAGTCCATTGGTTGTCGCAGCATAGATATATCCACTGCCATCAATGAAAACTTTTTTAACAACCGTACTACCTA
>JFJP01037460.1_pt1 | contig 57705 bp, 91 predicted proteins | sample 431651 | NCBI WGS metagenome assembly JFJP01 (sample SAMN02602958, study PRJNA72255) | Microbial mat metagenome, whole genome shotgun sequencing project. | biome: fresh water; feature: sink hole; material: water; isolation source: purple microbial (photo- and chemosynthetic) mats found in... | reverse complement strand
AAATACTAAAACAATTTACGCAGTCTCAAAAGATGTTAGCTTTAATAATACTGTTAATCAGCTCTATTTCGGTGGTTTATATAAACTCAATTACTAAGACACCAGAGGAATTGACTAAAACCATAACATTACAAAGACAGCAGATGATAATAGATCAGAACAAAATATTTGATTTGAGTGGAAAGGTAAGTAACCTAAATGATTCGTTGTTGAAATCAAACCAATCGTGCAATGAAAGAGCCTTTGAACGTGAAAATTATTTCAATGAAAAATTGATAGCTCAGCAACGTTATATTACGACTAAGATAGAGGAATTGGAAGCGATGTTAGGTAGAAATAAACCTAAAGTACTTAAATCTGTATATACACCTGATAGCCTTAATGTTAAGATGGTTTCAACGACTACTATCATTGACGATAATAATAACAACGATGAAATAATATTAAAGAAATTAAAAGTAATAAAAAATAAAATAAATAGATGATTTTAAACGAGGATAATTTAAAGAAATTAATTGAAATGATAGTCGATGAGATGGCTTATCCAGCATCATTCAACATGGAGGAATTCAAATCAATTAGAAGCTATGCTGAAAGGATGAGATATTGCGAGAGACATCTTACTAAGTTAGCATCTGGTAGCGGTAGAGTTGTTTTTCAAATAGATGATGAAAAGGTTCTTAAAGTAGCTAAAAACGCTAAAGGAATTGCTCAAAACTCAGTTGAATCAGAAGGATATATTTCAAATTATTCAATAGCAGCCAGAGTGTTTGATACGGATGAAAATGACACATTTTTAGAAATGGAATTGGCCAGAAATAATAGATTTGAAGCTGGTAAAGCTAGTAGATATCATGCTGGTGGAAGAATTCCAAAAATGAATATACCAGATGATATAAGCGCTATGTTGGATGAAAATGAATGGATGTACGATTTAGGTGAACTAGTAGGTGACTACGATATGCCTTTAGGTGATGTTACTCGTATTTCCAGTTATGGAATCGTTAAACGAGATGGTCAAGACGCAGTGGTTTTAGTTGATTTTGGTTTAACACAAGGTGTTTATGATGAATTTTATGGACGTAGATGATTTTATTTTTCTATTAATTCCAATGCTTTTAAAATTGCCTCATCTCTACAATCACTATATTTTGATATTATTTTGCTTCTACCTATTTCAGTACAACCGTAAACATCTATGTAATATTTATAACCTGGAACCATATCGCCATCAACGAATGTATGATCTTCAAAAGTAATGAACATAGCATGTTCTTTTAACAACCACTCTATTATCTGGTCAATCAATGGCGCTGGTGTAAGTAGTTCACTCAAACCACGAAAACTATCAAAATCATGATCGATTGGTTTCAATTTCTTTTTCTTATAATAAGCTAAACATTGTTCTTTGAAGCCTAATTCAACCACTTTCTTTGATATATCTTTCGAGCAAAAATAATTTTCTAACATCTATAATTCCTTTTTCTTTAACTTATATTTTTCAACTAAAATATCTAAATCACTCAAATTCAAATATAAAAACAAATATAAACATGGATCAGTAAATGTAGAACTACCAATTTCAGCAACTTCCTCAGCCCAGCTAGCACCTTTGTTATATTCAAATCTATTGATGCAGACATTATGGGTTGATAATTTAATATGATTTTCTATATATTCGGCTGGAGTTATTTCATCAAATCGCTCTCTTCGCCATTTTTTCAATATATCAACATGAGATTTAGTTGAAAGCTCCAAAGCATCCCTAAAGAATCGTTTTAAAACATCATTATTTTTTATTTCATTTAAATCGTAAAATCCATTCCACATAAGTTGTTTATTATAAATTATTTAATCTAACATATTTTCAATCATTCGTATAAAACCTTTCATGGTCAAAATCAAACCCCTTGACTCGATTTCTTTCAGTGATGTAACCAAATCTTCCAGTTCTTTTTTTCTTTCATTTTGTAGCTCATCTAAAGCGTCCAGGCTTATTTGTTTCCAATTGTGGCTAGACTCAATTAAATCAGGATAATATTTAAATTTTTCCATGTATTGCTCTTCCAGTATTTCTTCTGATGTTTTCATTCATCCATTGTTTTAATTGCGTTTAAAAATTTATCACCAAATTCACCAGCTCGTTTAACTGAAAATTCGTGACTATTTTTATTATAATAAGCCATATCTTCAATGTCCATCATTAAATTTTCAATCAGATGACAAAGTACTTTTAAATTTTCAAATCTTTCATTATCTGTATTTGTTTCACCTATTGGTTTTATTAGTCCAACTAATTTTTTAACTATTTCATGTAAATCCATAATTCTTTTCGTTTTAATTTATAAGTTTTTTAATTCGATACAAATGTACTATTATTAATTGAAATAACCAAATAAATTAATGTTTATTAATAGTCACAACGACCTTCACCATTTAACCATCTGTCTTTTAAACCTTCATCTGAATAATTAAAATCAAAAATATTTACGTAATCAATATTTTCAATGTCATTTAGTATTTGTATTTGATATGGCCTAGTTTTACATCTTTCTTTTGCATTTTCAATAAACCTATCAATAACAATCTTAACTGACTCATTATTTAATTTGAATTTTTTAATATTCACAACAGATATTTTATCAAAATGATTAAAAACATTATCACCACATAAACACAAATTCTGATAACAAAGCTTTAGATATCCATTACTGAGGCTTACGTGGTGATAATTCGGAATATATAAACTATCAATATAGTCTTTGATATAATTTCTTTTCATTTATTTTTCCAAAAATAATCACACTTTCCATCAACGTATTGAAAATCAACATAAGATTGATAACTACTTGCTGGTGCTGTATAGCGGTAGCAGTTATTTCTAACAGGACAATTTGATCCTACGCATTTACTTATATCTGCCATATCTATTTGTTTTTATGTTTAATTATTTCTTTTGATGTTATTTCATTGCTAAGGTTATTCATTGTCTTTAAATAATATACCGCACCATCCGAATCACAAACAACAAAGCCATAACTCATCGATGGATTTTTCCAAACTATTGCGTTAGGATATGCTATTTGAACGGCTTCTAAACAACTATCTTGGGTGGAATCACTACAAGACATTGATACCAATAATATAAACGCAATAGCACTTGAAATTTTCTTTTTCATTTTTTATATTTTTCTTTTAAAATTAAATTATAATAATCAGTTAATATTTTATCATCGCCACTACCGCTACTCCAAGTACAACTATGTATTTCCTTCAATTCTTTTAAACGTTCTACTTTACTTTTAGTTTTATCAGTTCTATATTCGTAGTTCAACCAAGCCTCCCAGTAAGTATCGGTAATCATCACGTCTTCAACTTTATTATTTGGTATTACGCTAATAAATAATTGTTTACCAAAAATAACTATTGATAAAGATGGGTTCCATTCAAAGCGGTAATCATCCCATTTTGTCTTCCAACCTAGAGTGGTAAAATCCCAACCGAAATATTTAATTGGAACTGCTTTAGTGTGATTTTTGGTATAATCATTTAACCATCGTTCTTTATTTCTATCGTTTTTAAGTAGTGTGTGATTTCTTGTATCATCGCTTAATTTATTCCACGCTTCAACCGCATCCTCTCTATCACATTTAACCCACTTTCTTGGTAAAAAATAAGGTGTACCATGTTGAATTTCACCAAAATACCATTTTAATTTTAAACCGATAAATGGTGAGTTTAGTACTTTCAGAAATCTAAAATTATATTTAAAATTAGATATTAGTTGTTTGATTTTTGTTTTCATTTCTTAGTTTTTTAATAAGCAGCTACTCTTAATATATCTCTATCACCGTAATATGTTATTATTGGAAAACCAGCTTTGTTATTAGGATCATCATAAATAGAGGTGAATTTAGATTGCCAGTATATTTCGTCTTTTGAGTTAAGCATACAATATATCAGTTTACATTCATTATTTTAGTAGAACATCATATTCTTGTTTAATTGGTTCATCCATGACTCGTTTTATATTTTTAAAAATTTATAATCTTCAATTTCTATAAGTTCTTCAACGTTTTCGTAAACTTCATCACCGCATTTATCATTCGCATTTTCCAACAAAAATAAATATAATTGTTCGTAAGTTGGTTCAATTTCTGCTTCAATGAAATAATGAAAATTATCACACAACTCACTTTTTGTTAATAAAATATATTTTTTCATTTTATTAATTATTTTTTGATTTCACAAATGATATCTGCATTGAATCTAATAATTCTTCAAACTCATCTTGGGTAACATGTTTTGGTTTTGAAATATATAATATTGGAGCGCTGCTATTTTTTGTTATATGCGTTCCCCAGACTATACCTGATTTGATTCCTAATATCTTAGTTCTATTTTTATCAAATTCGAAAGATTTTATTCTATTAAAGATGCTCATTGTGTGTTTTAAATTAATTTCAAACGTTTATTCATTAAATCTATATTTTGTTCTTCTTTATCAATTAAAATATATTTTCTATTAAAATCTTTACAAACAACACCAACAGTACCACTACCAGCAAATGGATCTAAAACCAAATCACTCTCATTAGTGAAAGATTTAACAAAAAACTCAACTAATTTTTCTGGAAATATTGCACTATGTTCTTGTTTTAGCGTAAATTGATTGGAAACATTATTTATATTAATAACATTTGAAGGTCTCGCTATTTCTATTTTTAAAAGATTTTCACTTTTCAACGCTGCCATTCCACTACCATTATCTGGTGTACCACTTTGCTTTCTTTTCGCTCTAGCTATTGACTCTTCTTTAATTGGTGTACCACATGCTGTTGGGTTAAATGTAATATCATTAGGTGTTTGTTTAGTAAAATGATATATAGGTTCAAAACCATTTTTAAATCTACCTTTTAGCGCACCAGGAAATGCATTTTTAGTCCAACAAATTTCATCAACAAATTTAAAACCGAGTTCTCGTTTAAGCATTAAAACTAAATCAAAAACATATAAACTTCTTTCACCGTTATTGGTGTGTGGTTTTATATTTAAAAAGAAACTACCAGTTGGTTTCAATACTCGTTTTAATTCGATAGCTATTGGTTTAAACCACTCAACATATTTATCTTCTGAGATACCACCATAGGTGTTTTTACGTCTATCTGCATATGGTGGAGATGTAAAAATCAAATCAACACTATTATCTGGTAATTTTTTTAATTCATTTTCACAATAACCAAATATTATCATAATTCACTTTCGTTAAATTTTTCCCACACTATTTTTGAATGTTGTTTTTTATATTTACCATTTTTAAAGTGGTATTTGATAAAAGGATTTTCAAAAATATCAATATCATTTTCTTGTTTTTCTATCGTAAACAATGTGTCTGGATATTCTTCCGAAACAATCAGACAATCCCCAAACATTGAATGCCATTTTAATGAATCCCAATCAATAAATGGAAAATCATTATCAACACATGAGTTTTTTTGATATATTTCTTTTATCCTTGTTTCTATTTGTTCGTAATTTTTAGAACAACGTAATCTAAAATAAGCGTCTCCAGCCATAATTATTTAATTTTTGTTATCAATTTCAATCCTTCTAATAAACCTAATTCCAAAGCCTCATCGTAACTCATTGGTTCTAAGCCGTGAAACATTTCGTACTTCAAATCATTAGTGAAAATATTTTTACCAATTACGTTTATTATCTCAATTGATGGTTTAAAAGATTTAACTAATTCTTCACCAATAAAACCACCACTATATGCTGTGATAACAGAAACCATAATATTATGTTCTTCACGTAACCAACGTTGTAGTAATGTTTGTGTAGGTCTAGCTACAGACCGTTTTTCATTACAATAATAACCCCAAAAATCTTCTGATAACTCTAAACCATCTGGTGAGAAACCAACCCTTGTCAACTCGTTTAAATTAAAACCTTTTTCTTTAGCTAACTTAGCCGTTTCGAAATTAATTAATTTTTCTTCTATCATTTCTTTGTTTTTAAATTATAATACAAATGTACGAAAAACATTTCAATAAACCAAATTAATTAAGTTTTTTTATTGCATTGACTTATTATTTCTTGCAGTAAAAAAATAGTCAAATGAGTCATCGTATTTAGCATTACTATCTTCGGTAGTATTTGGTGGTAGCGTTTTTATTTCACTACAACTAAATTCATCAACCAAAGTAGATACTACATAATTTTTGTTTTTTATAAACTATTAACCACTGCCCATATTTACTGATTTTATAAACATATTTAATAGCTTCATCTTCACTGTCAAATTCTACAGTTGGTGAGTTTTATCGTAATAGTGTCCAGTAACATATCCGTAACCTAATTTTATGTTTATATTATCATTTACTGTTTCAGTGTCCAACTGAATTGCTGTATATTTCTTAACTACTTTCATTTTATTGCTTTTTAAAATTGATAACTGTTTTTATTTTTATTACGACACAAAGATAATTGTAATCATTGATATATCAAAACTATTTAACATTATTTAACTCAAAACCACTCAAACCCAACCATAACACCTTCAGTTGCGTTTCATCGACTATTTCTACATCATCAAAATAAAATTTACCACCACTTTCCTCTATAATAAAATATGGATAACCACTAATTTTAAAAAACCAGCGATTATATAGTTCTATAAAACCGTATTTTACTAAAACTTCTTTCATTCACGTTATTTATTTATTTGTTTAAATTAATTCTAATCAGATCCCTACACATATTCAACCAATCGTTTGTATAGCTGCGTAATATAGGGAAAACATTTAAATTTTCTTGTCTTATGAAATCTAACTCAATACGATCATCATCTAGATGAAAAAGGAAATCTGGATTTAATTTAAAGAATTCTAGTTTATCTTCCATCTCGCAAAAATGAATGTTTTCAGTTGGTATGTTTAGTTCTGATGCTATTTCAAATACATCTGAGTTGTTAACTTTGTTTCCACTACTATCATGTTTAGAAAATCGACCAGTAACAATATGTACATCAATTAAACCGCTATCAATCAATGTTTTAGCAAACTCTTGAACTGTATCGGTGGTTAACGTACTATCGAAATCAAACGAAACTTTTATTTTTCTCATCTTGACTAATTTTTTGATAAATAACTAAAAATCCAATCACCTATCTTAATATATTTTTTAATTTTGTTTCTTTGACTAAATGTTAGATTGTGGATTTTCAAATTTTTAAAAGTAAAACCATAACCAAACAATCTAAACCAGCCCATTTTATTGCTATGATATAACGAAAATAATTTTGTACTAATTGATATTTCTTTCATCTCAAAAATATTTTATATAAAACTTTTTTAATTCGATTCCAAATTTTTCTTTAACTGCTTCAATCAAATTATCGGTTACAGTTATGCCTCGCATTGAGTCTTTAAAATGAATATCGTAATAATCAATTATGAAATCTTTAATGGTTGGATTTTCTTCAAAGAACTTTTTAGTTTCGTTTGTGTCTCTAAGTACATTTTCTTTACTATCACTGTATCTAAACCAAGTTGATTTGTAAGCCCATTCTATGTATTTAAAACCTTTACCATTTGAATCATCCAATATATTGTTAGTTTCTTCATCTATTATAATAAATCTTTGTTCTTGGTTTATTGTCGTTTCAACTATTTTTGTTTTCATCTTTGCTCGGTCTCACCCCTTTTATCCAGTTTCTATAATTAATTCGATAATCACTAGCATCTTTTTCGTAACTTTCGAGGTTGTAGTTATACCAATCCCATATCAAATCACCATGACAATTGAATTCTAAATCTAAAATAATATCACTTAGATTAAAAAAATTATCACCAATTACACACATATTAAACGACACATTATCAACCCAATATTCTAAATCAGTATCATGTTTTTTACAAAATAAATCAACATATGCCGTTGCCGCTTTTTCTAATTTTTTTTTTAATTTTTTCATTTAATTTTTTTGTTGTAATTAATTTGTAACTAGTTCTTAATCACTATTTAATGTGTTTTTTAATACCATTATATAATTGAATTATATTTATAATAAAAGAAACCACATGAGATATTTACCTATTTTTTTAATAATTTTATTATCTAGCTGTTCTACATCTAAGCAAACAAATCTAAAGCCATCACTAAAAGAAGAAATCAACATTTCAATAATAGATAGTTTTGGAGATAAAGATGTTTATTTGGTTAAATAATTTCATTTTTTAATTCACCACAAATGTACTACTATTTTTTGATATAACCAAATAAATCACTAAAGTTTAACTTAAAACTTAATTTCTATTATATTTATAATAAAATAACGAAATGAAACTAGACGAAAATGATTTGAAAACATTGATTGAAATGGTTATAGCTGATGGTTATGGGGCAAGATATGTATGCTTTCAATAGATTTTTTGAGGAGATAAGACCACTAATGACCACACCAGAAAATTTCAAACAATTAAGTCCGAATTTTGCAGATAAAGTTAGGCGTTTAAAACGTACTGTTAAGATATTGGAGAAATTGATTTAATAATTTATATGTGCAATTAGATTGTTATTCACCATCGCCTGTTTCAATTTTAAAATAGCATCTTCGTAGCTTTCAACGGTAAACCAAGATGGAAAACAATCAGGAGTTAGTTTCTCAATTATTTCATCTGTAATGTAAATGATATGATCATTTTGACAACCAGCAATTGAAAGTACGACCTTCATGTTCCACGCATTTCTAAAATAAGCGATTTCCTTTCCAAGTAATTCAATTTGTTCTTCATCGTATTCAATCTCGGTAGTAGGATGTTCTTTTGTTTTAAAAAAAGTTATGTCAAGTCCCATAGTGTTATTTTATTTATTTAAGTTTTTTTGTCTATAATTAACCAAAATTTAACCCAAAAAATTTTTAATTCAAAAAGATGATAACCACCATAGCCAAATTCAGGATTATCATCTGACCACATCAAACCAAAACCTTGGAATTTGCCAATATAAAAACAATAGTCTATTCTATATGGTTTATTATCTGGGTTTTCTCTTCGCTTTATATAATGGTATTTCATTTTGATTTAATTTTTTTAATTATTTTTATTGTTTTCAAAATTGCTTGTTCACGGGCTTCCTTATAGTCAAAATAAAATAGCTCCTCGTCGGCTGAATGAAATAAATAATCACCATCTCTATCAACCAGGTCTTCTATAATGAATTGAAATTTAGGTGGTTGTAGAACTTCGCTAACATAAAAATGAATTAATGTTGTGTCGATGTTAACCCAAATATTATATTCAGTTTTAAACCAATCAATAAGTTGTTGATGTAGTGGAGCTGTAACGGATCTAGATAATGTATATAACTCACCGCTTGTACGATCATTTTCCTTTAACCACGTAAATAATTCATTTTTTACACCACCATGACCAACCAGCTCACCAGCAAATTTATTTGATAAAATTATTAATTCACCTTTTTTATCGTAATAACCAAAACATTTCTCATTAAAACCCAATTCTTTGATTTCCTTTGATATTTCAAAACTAACAAATTCTTTTTCCATAACTATAATAATTTAAAATCTAAATCTTCTAATTCCAAATCTCGTTCTTCTTTATTATTAAAAACTACCATATGCTTTTCACCGTTTGAAAGTGCAATAATAATATAATATTCCATCCAATCCGTATCATTTTTTATTTTTGAGTGATTATCACTTGGATAATAACTAATAATGTTTTCTGGGTTGCACCTAAAGTTTTTTATTTTTATCATCTTTGTTATCTATTAAATTTATAATGCAAATGCACTATTATTATCTGATATAACCAAATAAATTAAGTTAGTTTAACAAACTTTCTAATTTTTCAATAATTTTATCCTTGGTTGTTGAACCAATAATTTTGTCAACCACTTTTCCATCTTTGAAAAATAATAATGCTGGGATATTTCGGATGCCATATTCAACTGAAATATCATTGTTTTCATCAACATCAACTTTCCCAATAACAATTTTGTCTTTGTATTCTAATTCTAAATCATTGATGATAGGTGTTAGTCGTTTGCATGGACCACACCATAATGCACTGAAATCCAGTAAGATGGGGTTTCCGCTCTCGATAAGTTCTTTGTAATTTTTGTCTGTAATTTCCATTTTGTTTATTATTTATTTAAAATTCTATCAATTAATTTTTTTGGTTTCAGTGCTTTTTCTAAATCACTTGAAAGTTGTTTAATTTGTCCCTCTAATGAAAGAGTTTTCTTATCTTCTTTGAAGGCTGAAAAATCTTGTTTTAATTTATTATAATCACACACTAATGTATGAGTTTTTTTATCATGTAATTTAATTAATACATCAATATTTGTTTGATTATCAACTTTGATTTTTTCAATTTCTTCTTTGTGTTTCTTATTTAAACGAATAATTTCTTTTTCATGATCTTGAATAAGTGTTTCAGATGCAACCTCAACTTGATTTGCTCGTTCAATAGCTTTATTTAACTTACTTGAAACTTTTTGTTCTTCCTCACCTCTAATTTCACTAATAACTTCAGACATATTTTTATAGTCTTTAGTTGTTTTAGGGTTATCATGATTTAATTCAATTTTGAAAATATCAGCTTTAATTAGTTCGTCAAAAGAAACACTTTGTTCAAAGCTATTGTAAGAGCTACTATTACCACTAGTGTTATGACCATATAGGAATGGTTGAGTACCATATCTTCCATTAAATTCAAAACCACTTATATGAAGGTTTTTGTCTTTAGCTTTATCACCATAAACAATTTTCCCATCATAATGTTTGTGAATGATAACTACTTGATGCTGATTATCAACCAATGTTTGTTTTTCTTTTTCTAATAATTCAATTTTTTGTTCTAAGGCTTTCAATTCAGCCAAATCCATGTTTACGTTTGCCATATCTATTTTAATTATTATTTATTTGTATTTTGGTTTATTATAACTACATGACTTACACTGATCATCTATCTCGTATTTTATTAATTTACACCAACCAACAACATAGTCACCAAATTCTTTAACATAATCTTCTTCGTCTACCAATTGGCTTTCTTTTGGAATATCTTTTATTTTAATATGACTATAGAAAGGACATGGTTTAATATGATAAATTCCTGACACATCATCGTAATTCAAGCCTGTATAGCAATAATAAGAACCTGGTATTTGTTTCTTTAGTTTTCTTGGCACTCTAAACTTCTTTATTTTCTTTTCCATTATCTTTTATCATTTTCCTTATTGTATTTAAATTGGTTATTTGAGCTTCATGCATCAGCGAGTCTAACTCACTACTATTTATATCAACCCACCTAAAGTAGTTATTCTCAGGTAGTTGCAGTCCTTTGTATTCAAAAGTATGAGGACAACTCAAAGGAGTTTCAGAATCAAAATCATTTACCTTAACATAAAATGATGATAAATATTTCTTTTTAGATTTATATATCACATCGGGCAGTTCCATAAATTCATTTACATCAGTAATATCCAAATTGGTTTCTTCCTTTGTTTCCCTAATTGCTGTTTGCCAGTTATTTTCACCGTCATCGACTTTACCCTTTGGAATTCCCCACTGGCCTAGATGTTTACCTAAAGTTGGGTGAACTATTAATAATTCATTATTTTTGTTTAAGATATATAATCCAGAGGAGTGTTCCATGATAATATTATTTGAATTTGTGTTGGTTTAAAATATAACCAAAATAATTGATAGCATCTTCCCTTTCCTGTTCTAATTCTGCTTTTATTTTGATTGATGTTTCAGATATTGGTGTGGGAACGATATAATCAACTTTTAGTTCGTTATCTGATTTGGTGTCTGTGTCTTCCATAGATTTTTTATGCACTATATAAAATTCCTAATTCTTTTAATTCACTGTAATCAGTATCAACATTTTCCTTAAGTAATGACCATCCATACAGTGTTATACCGTAATAAGCATCTGAATAATCATAATCTTCATCATTTATTTCGCCTTTAATGCGAACCATTTTTTCTTTAAATGTCTCGGTTCCAATTATATCGTAGTTTTCATCGTAAATATCAAATTCTTCACCATCTTCTTCATGATCTTTCCAATAATGATATAGACTACTACCATTTATTTCTGGGTCTGATTTGATCCACTCGTAAACCTGTTCATCGTTCTCACCTAGCAGTAAACAAACTAAACCAACTTTACTATCTTTTGGTGCTGTGTGAGAAAATATTATTTTATATAAATTCATATTATTTATTTTTTTAATTTGATTTTGCGTCGTACTCTGGGTTAATATATTTTGTACTCAATTTATTTGAGTATTTAGATCGGATAACAATACCTTCAATTATCTGACCAGTTTCTTCTTTGATTTGTTTGAAATAATTATTACATATTTTAATTAATTCAAAGTAACTAAAAATCCCTTCAAGTATCTCCTCAGTACATAAAAAACCAAATTTATCACATAGAGTTTTCAAGTTGTTATCTACATCTGAGTAATTAATTCTAGTAGCATGTCCAGAAGATAAATCATCAACACCAAACCATACTATGTGTTTATTTAGTTTTGCATCTTGATTTAATTTGTTTCCAGAACCTTTATTACCTTGCCCAATCAATTCACCTCTCATTGCTAATTGTAAATTGTTTTCAACACAATAATCATGTAATTTAACTAGATAATCATTTTCTTTAACGGTATCAACCCACGCATCTCTAACTTCTTTTTCTACTGGAGTAAAATTATTGACAATACATTCATCCTCAGTGAAAAATGTTTTTGTGAACTCATTATAAAAACCAGATTTATTTAGTTCTCTATCAAGCCATTTTGTTAAAATATTATCAGTTGAATCAATGTAACTAGCATTATATTTTTGTTCTAGTTTTTTCTCTTGATTTCTTGAACAAACACCATCACATAGAAAATCGTTCACAATATCTTGTTTGCAATAAATTGTTGCACTAGAACCATCTCTTTTGATAGTTAAAGATAGAACTTCATTTTCCTCAAAACATTTATCAATACTACTTTTCTTAAGTTCAATTCTAGGTTCGTCGGTAGCATATAAAAAACTAGGTAAATCACCTTTGGTTAAACCACTTGAACCACCACCTTTTTCAAAAGAGTCTTCTGATACGTATTTTATAACCATTAATTCTTTTTCTAAATCAGTATCTTCATTTATTTCGAATTTTATCATATCCAAAGGTAAAATTATACCATTAGAATATATTGGATTGTCATCATCTTCAAAATAAAAATTAAATTTAACTGCTTTAATTCTACCTTTTTTACCTAACTTGCTCTTTTTAGCATCTCCGAAAGGTTCGTAATAATCGTTAAATGTTTCGTTGTTTGGGATACAGTAATCTGGTTGGATATAAACTACTTTATCACCAATGTTATATAAACCCTTACCAACAATGATATTAAATTGACATGGAGTATCATTATCTAACTCACAAATTCTTGCAACCTGAATACTGTTTGCTTCTGAACCTTCTTTATATATTGGTATTAATTCACCAATTTTAACTATTTCTACTGATTTCATGTTATTTGTATTTTTATAATTTATTTAGTTATTGGATCTTCACCTTCAAAAACTACCCCTATTTGGTTAACTATCTTATTGAAAATGGGTAATTCGATTTGACTAACAATATTTCTTTCGATAACCAAATCTGGATTTTTTCTGGCTTTATGCATTGGTGGTAAATCGGATATTTCAGATGCTGTAAATGGTTTACTTGTCTTAACTCTCCTAATATATGTACCTCGTTTAAATCTAACTTCTAGGTCATTCCAATTAATTTGTTTTTCTAACATTAATTTATCTTGAATCTCACTGGTATTCAACTTAAATAGTTGTTTATCAGAGTAATTAGCATGTCCTAACATTTGTATGCTGTTTCTAGCTGCATCATTTTCGCGCCACAATAATTGCACGCAAGCATCATGTAATGTTGGAACTTGATAAATCCTACAATCAAAATTAGCTATTTTATTATGATTAGGTAGTAATTCCAGTCTTTTCTCGTTGAAAAATTGAACACACTTACCTGTTAATTTAGATAGTATTTTTTGTTTCTTACCATCGTTATATATCATGCCTTTCTTATCTGGCGAGTATAATATCAAAGTTATCTCATCACTACTAGTATATCCAATAATAGCATTTGTTTCTTCAGCTAAAAATTTAGTCGTTTCAATCATCAATTCAGTTAATTTACCATCAAAGGGTTTTTCTAAATTTTTAGTCCAAGAACTGAAATTATTTCCATCTAAACGGATGATAACTGGTAGTGTTGGTATCATTATTTCTGGTGAAAAGTTCTTTTCTAAAAATTTACACCATGCAGCTAAGTTATTAAATTCCATAATTTTATTATTATTTAAAAGTTTAATATTGTAGGAGGGTTAGCCTTTGCACCGTTCATTTAAGACTCAGATCATGCATGGCCCCACCTTTATTTTTTTTAATTCGATGCAAATGTACTACTAATAATTGAGTAAACAAAATTGTTTAACATCATTTATAATAAATGTCGGTATTGAATAAAACCTTTAAAATTACCAGACCATAATTTACCATCTTTATCTATGTGTGTAAAACCACTACCAATTCCAGAAATTTCTTTAACTGTAGGTGCTTTACAGCAATGTTCAAATGGACTGAAGTGTTTTGACTCATGTAATTGGTCATGTAGTTTTATGTCTTTTTCATAATCAATTTCACCATCAAATGTCATATAACTTAGTCTAGCACAACGAGCTGTTGAAATTTTAATTTTATATTCTTGTATTAACGGCTTTTCTAAAGTTCTATTATAACGCACTGGATGGTTAGTTATTGCCGCATCATTAGTCATTAAATCATAAATTTTTAAATCATCAATTTTATTTCCAAATGGTATATGCCACTCACCAGGTTGTAATAATTTAGGAGTTGATTCGTTTTGAGCATCCCACATAGCTTCAGCTAATGCTTGTATATGTATTTCCGCTCCTGATTGACTACATTTAAGTTTTTCAATTAATGAATAATTTTCTAATCCATCAACCAAATCTCTACTTCCTCCTGATTTCATTGCATTTTTAACTAAATCACTCCAACTTTTAAATATTTCCCCATCTTGGTGTTGATACTTCGGGCACCTTAATTCATAAAAATTTTCTAATTCGGTTGCTGTAAGTAAAACTGTATGCCACATAAATGGCTCTAATATCCTATTAGTTAGTTGTTTTGTTAGACTACTATTATCATAATATTGATGATTTTCACTCTGTCTTCTACCATAACTTAGTTTCTTAGCACTGTCAATGGCTTTATAACAAGCATTCAACCAATCTCCATTAAATGAATCTACAAACAATTTACCATCATGATACTTATTATCATAATAAGTTTTAAAATTTTCATCAGTGAAATAATCACTACCTTGCATTCCTTTGTGTTCTTTTTGCCACGCGATTGGAATAAATGGGTCATCTTCAACTGATTTAACCATTGTTTTAAACGGTATCGCCCTGCTTGAAGCACTATTTTTTGATAACATTCTATGTGTATTTAATTCAGGTAATATGAACCTTGGAAATGTCAACATAAATGTTGTAACTCTATCACCAGCTATACTTACACTATCAGCTATTATTTCTGCACTAATTTTTTTCTTCATTTTTCATTATATTAAAATTTTCAATGTAATATTTGTCCGCTTTATTCATTTTTGTTTTGTTATTTAGTTTATTTGTTAACACACTCAGTTAATCGGTACATCTCAATATCTCTCTGAACCACCATTCCAATCACATCACACCTAACCAAATTATATTCTTTATTGTTATAAACAAGCACACAACCATCTATAACCTTAGAGCCTTTAAAATGTTGTTTACAAAAAGTTTCTACTAAATAATCACACCTATTTATTATTAGTATTTTATTTTACATTTTTTATTTATATGTTTTTAATTTCATCACAAATGTATGCAAAATAATTGAATAAACCAAATAATATCCAAAGTTTTTTATTTTATTAGTTAGTTTTTTATTTTGGTCGTATATTTATAGTAAATAAAAACATTAATCATATGAAATTTGAAGTGAAAACTAGTGTATTAAAGGAAATGGTCATGAAATCATTGACCAATAAGTTGAATGAGTCAAAGAAAATAAATGAAGATCACAATGATCTTGTTGAATATGATATCCCAGAATGGGCTGTGTCTGCTTTAATAAATGGAGATTATAGTGGTTTGGAAGATGAAGATGAAATTAAAATCAATAACTTTGTAAATGGTGTTGTTTCAAAATTTGGAAACGCTAATTTTATGATGGATGATATTGATGGAGAGGATAATCTAGGTTTTAGACGCTATAATGATATTGATAACTTAGGTTCAAATGTGTATAGACTGTATATTAGACCAAGTAACGTTCAAGAAAGTAAAAAATCAACCAAACAAAGGAAATTTGACAAGGTAATGGGTGAATTTGGAGATGGTACTTTAAAAACATCTGCTGGCAAAAAAGTTACTGATAGAAAACAAGCTGTTGCCATTGCTTATAGTGAAAGTGGTTTAGATGAAGGTGTTGTTAGAACCAAACAAATAAAAACTTTAGTTGAGAACATCGTTAGAAATGTTTTGAAAGAAGATATTTACAGTTTTGGCTTGAGTGATAACCAATTTTTAAAATCACCAGAATATTTTGTGGAAACTTATTTCAATGGACAATTTTCACAATTAAAAAAATTATTTAATAATTTTGTTGAAACGGATAGATTACGTGAGTTAACCAACTATATAGATGGGCTTGGTTATAGTAAGGAAATAGCAAATTATTTGAAAGGTAGAAGTAGATTTGTTAATAATCATTCATTTCAAAGATGGTTGAGTGATAATAGTGAAGATATCAATGAAGAACTTATTGGAAATCAAACAGAACTAGACGTTAATAAAAATAACAAATTAGATTCAGAAGATTTCAAACAACTTAGAAATGAAAGCGATGAAACCGAATTAATAGAAGGTCGTCCATTTCAACTAGGTAAGGGCTACACACATTTCGCTATTGATAAACCAACTGGAAAGATTATAAATGGTTACGATTACAAAGGTTATGATGATGAAGATTTAAAATATGATAAAAACTATTATTTTATAAATGACCTAGCTGATTATTTTGATTTTCAAGAGCCACAAAGAACTAAAAAAGATGTTAAAATTATGCCTCGTAAAGCATTGGAAAAATCAGGTATAAACATCATGGATTCAGCTAATTGGTTGAAATAACATAAATATAAACACATACGATTCTTAGGGCCGTGTATACCGTTATGGTATTTAAACCACAATCAGTTCGCTGCCGATTGTGGTTTTTTTTTATTTGTAATTATCGACAATAAAATTTTTCAATTCATTAATGGCATCAGATAGATTTGTTAATTTCAAAATTGCTTCATCAACTTCATCTGCTTTGGTTAAATCATTCCATAATTTTATTCCGTTTTTACAGTCGTGAATCGATAATTTCATTATTTCATCATCAGTTATTTTAGCGTGATAACTTGCCATGCTTCTGTGGCTATCTGGTAGTAGAAATGCTTTTTTATTATATGGTTGTATTTTCATTTTGTTTTAATTTATTGTAGGTTTTTGAACTAACAATTATCTTATCTTCAAATTTATAAAACTGTTCCATCTCTTTTACTTTAAAATTTTATTTTGTTTAGACCATTTATTTCTAATTCTTTGCTTTTTTGATTTTGGAAACCTGAATTGAACTAGACTAATTGTCGGTGCTAATCTTGGATCTTCAATAATTTGAAAGCCATCTAAATATCTATAACTATTTTCCATTGTTATTTATTTTGTTTTCAACCATCTATAACTCAACTCAAATACCACTTGTTTTATAAAATACCCAACTATTACTATATAAACATTTGGAAATACAAATACGGCGATAACCAGACTTAAATCACGTATGAAATCAAATAAGTGCCAGGCATCCGTTAACCAAACAAAAACAGTTGTACTACCTAAAAATTTTTCACCTTGAGCTTTATCACCATTTTTGTATTTATTTGCAGATGATAAAGATTTGCACCAAAATAGTGGTTTGTTTAATAAAGAGAGTTTTGATTTACTAAATTCACTTGAACTGGAGACATCACAAATTGATTTTGATAGTCCAGAAACGATGTAGAGGGATATTGAGATAGTTATTAAAGTAATTGTTATAGTTGTCATTTATATTTTGGGATTTTATTTTCGTTCATTAATTCTAGTAGCCTATCATGAATATCAAATCTATTGAAACTAAAACCCTTTTTAGTCCTTGGATAACCTATATTTTTAGTTTCAGCTAAATCGTATAACTTTGAAAGTCTTTTTAGCGCTAGTTCTGCATTTGATTTCATTTGTGCTTTTTGGTTGTGATAATATTCTTCGTAATTATATGTGTTGTAGTTACCAAAATGTTTCTTGTAATAATTTTGATCTTTTATTAGCATTTTTAAAATATCTGAGAGATAATTAGTTGAATCGGGTAGCATTGTTTTTGCTTTCTCCTCTTCTATATCATAAACAATTAACTCCATAAATTTCTGTACCTTTTCAATGCTTGAAAGGTTTGATGTATCCAATTTATTATATTTTGTTTTTAACACATAATTTATTTCTCTAATATAATTCATTCTTAAATCAATAATCATGTCTTCAACACTAAAATTTATACATTCATGTAATTGTTTGTAAATTGAACTGTTAACAAAGAATTCTTTAAAATTTTCTTTTTTAATTTTGTGTTGTTTTAAATCAATAAAAAACTCCGATGCTCTTACCTTATTTTCTATGTCTGTTGTATAGTATAAACAAAATAGAAAATTATTTAGAGGTTCTATTTGGGTGTTTAATAAATAGCTATCATATTCACCTTCTTTATATGTTTTATTTATTGGTTTTTTTCAACATCATATATATGTTTTAATTCATGAGATAGTAATGAAAGTAATTCCAATCTATTTTTTATCAAGTAGTTTTCAATATCACCACATTTTACTTTCATTTCTGGCGTTAGTATTGTGAAATCTATTGAGTTATTTTCTGGTGAATATACTAATCTTTTTATTATCAACGGATCATTATTTATCTCATCAATACTACTGCTTTGAACTAAACTCGTAATTTCAGTTGAACCAAGACTTCTGTCCTGTGACACATATAGGTTTATTTTTATTTCGTTAAAAACAAACTCATTTATTTTAAATTCACCTTTCAATGTAATTAAGTTATTCCTCAATAAATAATTATTACTTTTACTTTCTAGATATTTAATAATATCATCATAAATAAGATTTGTTGTTTCATAAATATGGGTTGGTACTCCAACGCTCTCTAACATAAGTTTGATTTCGGTACCTGTGTAATGTGTTTTCATAGTATTTTGTTTGTTTTAAAAATAAATTAATTGTATGGTTAGAAATAATAGAAAGTAATGAATAAACTGGTCTAAACCAATGGAAACAAAATATTTATGGCGCTTATTTTTAGTTAAATAATTTGAATTAATTAGTGTAACAGTAAAATCAGTTATAAAATGAGTAATATATGTAATCATAAAAAATAATAGAGGTAAATAAAACAGACATGAACCAAAAACACCATAGACCTGTAATAATATAACTATAAAGGTTAATATCAAACTATAAACTAATGTATGTGGTAGTAAATGTTTTAAAAGTTTTTTTATTTTATTTATTAATTTTTTGTCTCTACTAGGTTTTTGTTTGTTAACTTGTAGTACGAAATCAGCGAGCCAGTGCCCCAGTAAGATGAAAGTTATTATTGTTAATTGCATTTATTATTTTTACTATAAATATAAGTGGTTAAGTTTTTTGTACTATCAATTACCCAACTGTTTCAACCCAAACTCCGTCCTTGTACACTAGTGGATTTGAACAAAACTTACCATTCTCTATATCCATTGGCGTTCTAATTTCATCTCCGTAACAGTGAATAAAATGAATTGGGTATATTTTACCATCGAGATTCAATGGAGCCACTTCTCTTATTTGGTTATTATCATTTACAGATATAAACTTGGTACCAATTGGAAAACGAATTTCAGCTTCTTTGGTTATATTTTTACTATAATCATTTCTTTCTTTGTCCATAATTTTATATTTAATAATGAGCAGTGATGCATAGTATATTTTTCTCTTTATTATAAAAAGCACAGAAACCTTCAATATATTGTTCTAGGATTGATTCATCTTCTAAATCTATATATTTTCTAGAGTCTTTATATTTATCATGCCAATAATATGTACCAACCTCATCCCGATCTAGTTTTCCTTCGTTAACCAATTTACCTCTGTCAAGTTTCTCATTATGATTTACGGCGTTGTAATATGTATCACCTTTTATTTTAATCGTTGACCATCCATTTGATTTATCACCAGGTTTTTGACCAGCTAACATTGAAATATCTTGACCATCAAAATAACTGTCTTCAATTCGATTATAACAGACTCTAGTGTCGTGTGGTAGGTTGTTGTCTTTTATTACTTTTAATAAATCACCAACCGATAAATAATGTTCTTTCATTTCTTATTTTTTTTCTAAATTTCCTATAATCAATAGTTTTACCTTTATTTTCTTTGATTTGTTCTTTAAACAGTCCTTCGTTTAGCATCTTCAGCATTTCTCTATTAATTTCATTGTTTACTTCATCTGTAGCGTAATAAACAAACTTATCGCCGTCTGTGATTTTGTGTAGCATAATATATCTATTTTTCCAACATTAATTTTAATTCACTTATATCAACCAAAGGACACCATTCAGGTGAGTTAAACTGTATAACTGGTTGAGCGTCAATATATTCTTGTCTCAACCTCTCACACTCGCATTTAGCTTCATCAAATTCTGGTTCGGGTGATTTAGCGTTGAAAGCTTCATGATAACCTAACCAATATTTATTACAATAATCACACTCATCTATATCTGGTTGTTCGTATGAGTTATAAGATGCGATATAACTGTTTATATAAGTTGGATTAAAAAAAGAAATGAGGTTACAATTTTCAAATGTATCATTTCCAATGCATTCGCTATCGTAGCTTGTCACTTTGAAAGGACAATTATTGCAGTTTTTTATTTTTATTTCCATAATTTATTTATAATTAAAAAATAATGATTTTGGCATTATGAAATCCGTTGTTTTAGAAAAACTGGTAGATAGCTCACCCGTACCTTTATCAATTAAATATGGTACGTATGCTAAACCTAAAACATCTTTTAATTTAAAAAAGAAATGATCGCCATTCCATGTATTTCCAGTAACCTCAATTATTTGGTCTTCATTGAAACTAATAGAACTTTGCAAATCAATAGAAAAAACTTCAATTCCTTTGAGTAGCGTTCTGTGATCACCTACGTGATATGGTGATTCTTTGATATTCAAGAAAACTTGTTTTAATTTTGGGAATTCTATTGTTTCAAAATCTTTATATGTTTCTTTCATTGCGAGAGTTGTGCCAACTTCTTCCTTAATCTCTTTCATTTCTTAAAATATTTTATATATTTTTTATCAAATAACTCCTTTATCTCCAACCAACTACTAACACGAGGGAAACAAAAATCGCCATCTAAATATTTATTGTAGCTCATATCCCAAACTATACCCATCTGTTTAAAACCTAATATGTTATGTGGCCATCATCGATCAAATACTCTAAATTCGGGATGGATTTATCATTACAGAAAACAATATTTCTAACATCAAAGTATGGTAAATATTTTTCAACCCACTTTACTTTATCAACACAAGTATCTACGCTATAGGCGGTTACAATATATAAATCAAAATATTTAGATATATAATCAACCACTTCGGATGCATCTTCTCTTATATCTAAATTATAAAAAAAGTCTGGCTCATGTAGATAACTAAAAATTTTTTGACCACATTCAGGTTTAACATGTTTGTCGACGTTCCAAGTAGCAAATTCAGTTAGATTATCATCGTAGTCTTCATTATATTGTTTTAACCAGACCTCATTAAGGTTATTCAATGTTGTATCTAAGTCTATTCCAAGTTTTTGTTTCATCATGTGTTATTTTTAAATTTTACATATATTTATAATAAATTAAATTATTTATGGCTATTATTACTTTAACAGAATCGCAATTAAAAAATATTATTAAAAGAGTGTTGACAGAAAATCCTGGTCTAGATGGATATACCATAGTTGGATATGTTACTGACTCAGATGTTCCATATGCCAGAGGTGATTATTATGTATTATTTGAGACTAACAAACTACCGACATTAGAAAATAAAAGCTTTAAAGCTACAATGGATGCCCTTAAGATATCTAAGGATATTAAAGGTTCTGATTCGCCAGTTACAGGTTATATATTTAGTGGTCTAAATAAATATATTAAATTATTACCAGAATATAAAGATACAGCAATAGATTATGCAATATTTGGCCCATCAAAAAAAGAAATAATTAAGCGTTCTAATGAAATAATGTTAACTATAAATAGAAATGGAAATATGGCAATTCTTAAACATAATTCCAATAAAAAAATAGAAGATGGTTTTATTAGAATAGGAATGCAACCTAATGGCTATTCAAAAAGTGATTTCCAATCTTTTTCACAACCAAGATCTTATTTTTGGGGGACAAATTATGGAAAAGATGTATCAAATAATCAAATGTATGAATATGTTTGTGAGTTACCAATTAATTCAATATACCCTATTGATTTTGATCCAGATGGTTTGGGTTCAATCGATAACGTGTTGAGAAATGGTTACGAAGCGATTGCGTATTATATGGGAGGTAAAAAAGAATGGGGTACTGTAATTGTTTCTTTTCAATCTTTACCAATAGAAACCGTTAGGAAAATGATGGATTACGGAAAGGTTTATGATGCTAATTGGGATTTAATTACTTAACTTTTGGTTATTTTATTAAAAATCAATGTCTTGTTTATCAAAAATATTTGCATTATTTTTTGATAATTCATTTTTTAAACACCCATTACTTTCCCATACGGCTTTACCACTTACATTTTCCATAATTAAAATATTTGTTTTTTTTATGATGTAGTCATAAGCTTGTTCAGATATTTCATTACCATTTTTGTCTTGAATTTTACCCCTTAATACTTCTTTTTTTTCAAATTCATCATCGAAAAATGGTATTACAAAGCGCCTACCTTTTATCTCTGAATAATTATCATCTAAATCATATATATCTTTACCTGTTAACGAAACATATCTCTCTTGGGTTGTTTGATTACCTTCAATCATTTCGAAAGTAAAACCAAGATCGTTATTGTTTTCATTTTTACTACCCCAAATTACTGATTGTTGACTGTATTTTAAACCATATTTAATTATAAGTTCTCTACTAATGTTCATAACCACTAATGGATTTTCAAAATTACCGTATTTACCTTTTATTTGTACAAATCCTAAGTTTGAATTTTTTAAATCTTTTTTTAATTCGGTAATAAGCGCTTTATTTTCATAATCAGATAATTTTTTATTCTGAGGATTCTCAGCCGTAATTATACCTACAGATACAACTGAATCTACCTGCCCATAAAAAATGTGCATAAGTCTTGAAAAGCCACTTTCATTTAGTGTCTTAATTTCCCCAAACTCTCTAATTTCATTTAAGAGTTCAAGTGAATCATTTTCTAATATTGTTCTCATAATGGTTTTTTATTTTTTAACATTTCAATTAATGGTTTAGCAGCAATTTCACACAACCATTTAGTGTTGTTTTGAAGAGTTTCAAATGTATTTATACTAAATACTTCTCTCATTTCTTTATTTAGTTGTTGGTTATTTTTTTCTCTTCTAGCATCTTTTCTATCTTTGAATGTATTTGGGTTGTCTGGTAATAATGGATTTTCATCATTGTTTGAAAACGCAAAACCTTGCGCTCCAACTCTTGACATAAATTGAGCAGTAACTTTTTTATGGAATTTACCAACATTTTTACTATTTCCATAACCAATAAAATCATCGTTATTTGTACCAAATAAAATAGCATTATCAGAATCTTTTTGTTTATACAAAAAACTGTCTTGATTATAATATTCTGATAATTTGAAAATATTATTTTTAAAGTTTGGATCGTCATTCAGGTTTACTACAATAAAACTTTCCTCCTGAACTTCATTATCTCCTCCTTCTATATAAGAACCTGCAATTTTTGTTACACCATACCCAAGTTTTAATAGCGCTGATTTTAAGTTCAAATTGCGTTTTTTGTTTTCTTGCTTTGAATATGTACTATCTACATCTTTGTCAATTAGTGTATTATCTGTTACATTTGTAAGTGAATACCTAAACGCAGAAATACCAGCAATATCTTTACTGTTAATCCAATGTTCAATTCTAGCAATTGATTTTTCATTTAGTGTTTTTATTTTACTAAATTCCCTAATCTCATTTAATAACCCTAGTGAGTCTTTTTCTAATATTGTTTCCATATTTTTGTTTTATTTTTAATTTGAAAAGAATTGTTCGCCATACCGACTTATTGACTCGCTAACACCTACTGGTGATCGGTTTATATATTTATTCTCATTAAAAGTAAATCTTTTAGTCGTTTGAGAACCATCTTTCATCGTTTGCTTTTTAGATAGGTCAGTAAAATAAATGCTAACTAAATCATTTATAGTTTTATTAGTAAATTTCATTTCTACTTTTCCAGATTTATCAATATAAAACGTTTCATTATTATCTCCAACAGGTTTATATAGAAATGAGTCTTGGTTATACTTATTTATCAAATCAACACCTAATTTAAATAGATTTGCATCATCTTCATATGATTTAATTGAACCAACTTTTTGATTTGGAATTAATAATGCTGGTTCTTTTACTTCTTTTTCCTTTACAGTTCCAAGATCTTCGATAAAACCACCATATACTGGAATAAAACTAAAACCATTGTTTCTTACTTCTTTTTTTAACTCATAAAAATCTTTATTATTGTTAACAGTATTTTTTTCTGGAAATGCCCTATAACTTGTCAATATAATAAATCCACCATTATAATGTTTACCTAAAATTCTATTTAATGAACTTTCAGAAATTAATCTAGATTCAGTAATTAATTTTGAGTCCTTGATGATATTTTGTATTACCAATGACGTTTGCTCTTCTGTTATCATAATTTTTATTTTACTATAAATATACTAATTTCTAAAAGTTTTTCTTTAAGTAATCAACTAAATCAAGTTGTTCCCATGGGTATGTTGTATTACCATAATGACCAAATCTAGCTGTATTATAATAAATAGGTTTTTTCAAGTTGAAACGTTCTGTTATACCTCTAGGGGTTAAATCAATGTTGTCTCTAATTAACAATTCTAACTTAATAACATCTATATTGGTATCTACCTCAATATCAAACGAAGACGGGTCTGGTATGCCTATCATATAAGACAATGTTACTTTACAAGTATTTGATAACCCAGCAGCTACAATGTTTTTCGCTATGTATCTGGCTGTATATGAAGCACTTACATCTATTTTTGAACCGTCTTTTCCACTAAAAGCACCTCCGCCAACGTTACAATATCCACCAAATTGGTCAACAACTATTTTTCTACCAGTAACACCACAGTCAGCTACTGGTCCGCCAATCTCCCAGCTGCCACAAGGATTTACATCAATCACTAACTCATCGTTATTTAAAATATGGTTTTCATAAGTGTCAATATCAATAAAATTATTTTGATTTTCAAGTATCAACCAAGTAACAATATCTCTAATTTCGTCCAATGTTTCATTTTGATGCATTGTCGATACTAAAATATGCTTAACTAAAGGTTTTTCGTTTGAATAATCAACAATTACCTGTGATTTAACATCTGGGCCAACTCCGTAGCTGAAATTAGCAACATATTGACATATTTTTTTAGAAAGATATACACCTAGTTTCTTGCTCAACACCTTTATTAATTTCTGGCGACTGTTTACCAATTAGATTGACAACTTTAATATTTTCTGGTTGTAAATTGTGTTTATTCGAAAAACTAAAAGAACCCATTACCTCTCTCACAACAACCTCGTGATTTATTGTACCGTTACTTTTAATTTCACCACCTAATACAACTACATTATCTTTAACCAAAACCTCAATACCAGCCTTTGTGTTTTGGTCTTTTCTTAGGTATTCATCTAATATAGCCGCACTAATTTGATCCGCAATTTTATCTGGATGTCCATAAGATACGAATTCACTAACAATAATTTTACTCATCTTTTTTACTCTTTTTTAAATGTTCAACTTATATTTTTATTTCGATACAAAGATAATACATTTATTTCAATTATCAAAATTATTTAACTTCTTTTATAATTTCCTCAGCAATTAATATATTCTTTACTTTTTGAACTAAATCACTTATCGAACCATCATTTATTATTTCGTAATCAAATGTGGTTTTATCTAGTGCTCGTTCAGATTCGTGTTCTACAATACCAAAATTCTTAGTATTATTCAAAATGTCAGTTGTTATGTCACCAGTAAGCGGCTCTATCTTCTTTGGTCTAATTACTCTAATTGAAATACCACCCCCATCTTTTACGGCCTTTAATTCATTTGGAAAGCGAGTATCTGTTAAAATCCATAAATCATTTTCTTTGTTATATTTTGAAAATGTGGCGTTAACCCATGAATTAGGGTGTATTATATTTCTAAAACATTCAGTACCAATTAGTTGTAAAAATAGTCTAGGCGTTGGTAAATATGATGTTATGAGCTTATCAGCTAATTCATTGTGGGTTTTACCTTTTAAATCATACCAATAATAATCAACCAAACTTTGATATGCTTCTTCATATGTAGAAAATAAATTATTACTATATTTGTAAAGTCTCCACTCTTCACCTAGTTCTTTTTCTTTGAATTCCCTGTCTTCTAACTGTTCCCTAGTACAACCAATTAAGACACAAGTAATATCCTTTAGTTTGTCGGCAAATTTAACAATCCCCCACGTTGAAAAATCATCTAAATTTAATTTGCTTTTATCTAAAATGCCATCAGATATGATTTCATCTTTCAATCTAGTGTATCTTTCTTTATAAAAATTATCTGGAATTGTTAGCCATTGAATTATATTACCAACCAAATCCTTCCCAGAAAAAATTTTACCCGAAATTGATATTAGTTTATTATTTTTCATATTATAAAATTTTATTTAATTCATTTTTTAGTTTAACTATTTCATTATCATGTAAATCTAACTCTATCTGTTTATTATTTTATTGTTCATAAATTAAGATATTTTTTATTATTATTATTACTTATTTTTAATTTCATTGACCCAAAATTTAAAGTATTCAACAATCCCTAAATGATGTTTTAGGGCTGATTTTATATCATTCATTGAATATTGTGGTTTATGTAGCTCGGTATATTTAATTGCTTTTTCTTCTGTTGAAAAATATTTATATCTTATAGTGTCTGGATTCCTTAATGAATTTTTATAATCAACACCTATAGTAAAGTCAGATAATTTAACCCGCCATAAATCAGGGTGTAACATCCTAAACACACCCACACCATCTTCGGTTATAAACAATGGTTCTTTAATTTCTCTCTTATCAACCGTCTCAATATATTCAACCATTTTCCAATATTTATCATGTTTATTATAAAATTCTAAACCGAACCATTCCTTGCTTGATGTCAGATTCTCGTACCAATGTATTGTACCGATTTCTGGTGAGTTAGGATATGATTCGACTAACTCGTAACTAATTTTTTTGCTTTTCATCTTATTTAACTTTTTTTGAACCACCAAATATATTATAACCAACGCCAATACCAACAGTCCAACCGAACCTTGGGTTACCCCCTAAGATGTCTGTATTTAATCCAAACCCACCATATGGTCCAAATGACCATGGACTAACTTTAACTGTCTTAGACGGCATCTTATCAAGTACTAGAGCACCATTTAGTTCAGTAAACTTAATAATAGGTGATAATGAATATGCGCTAACAACATAGGTACCGTCTTTTTCAATAAAATTATATTTTAATCTAATATCAATCTTATTGGTATCAATCAACGATGTAATTGGTTGGATTGGTTTATTTCCCAATATTTTAAAATTAGTCTTTCCTTTAAGTGTTTGTGTAAAACCTTCATCTACGTATGGAAAAGACCACGGTATTGAAAATTTAGTACTATCTTTAGGATCTGTCTCTACTTTATTAAGTTCGCTAACCAATGTTGGTGTAATGATATTCACCTTTGAATCAATACCCGCAACTGAGTTTTTAACACCTTTCATTTGATTGTAAAGATCTTTATTATATTCAGATAAATCATTTACTGTTTTTAGTAAATAACTGGTTTTTTCTGTAACAACTGCACCTATTTTTTTATTGAATTTATCTGTCAATGTGTCAGTTAGAGCTTTTATATTCTCTTTACTAAGTTTATTATCCAAATCATGTTGTTTTTTCTCAGATGATAACGAACTACATGTTTGAAAATTTGAGACAATCAGTAATAATATAATAACTGATAGTGTAAATGGTAGATAAGCTTTGCTAAATACCTTCTTGAAAAAATCTAAAATTGTTTGCATTTTATTTATTATTTTATTTTTTCTTTTAATTCATTTATTTTATTATCAATATGTACATCTAAATCTTTCAAATCAGAAATTTCAATTTCAAAAATAGGATTAAAAACCTCTAATACAATACCAATATCGTAGCTAAGAGCACGTAATTGTTCGATAACATATCTATCTTCTTCATCTAGTGAATTAAATAGGTTTTCAGCTTCTTCAATTAAATCAATTGAAATTTGGTGATAGTTTTCCATTTTGTAGTAACTATCGTGAGTAATTTGTTTAAAGTCTTTCATTTTGTTTATTTTGTTTATTTTTAATTCGCCGCAAATGTATTATTATTTTTCCGATAAACCAACTAACTTGACATTTTTTATATTATTCAATTCGTTATTTATCATATCCAAATAAAATTTAACTTTATTTACCTCCAATTCTTTAACATCAAAGTTTACGGCATATTTCTTAGTTAAATCTTTGACTTTTTTACCACTCATTTTTGGCTGTTTAATTAGATACTCTGTCATTTTTAATAAAAGTACTTTCTGTTCTAATAAAACATTGGTAACCATCAACATAGCCTCATCTATTTTGTTTTGAATAAGTGAGTCAAACTCATAATCACCATCAGTTAGACAGTAATTTCCATCTCTAAACATCGTATTATCAGTTGATTGACTACTAACATATCGACCTAGTTTTCCACCAAAACCACACTCCTTAAATAAATTAGATAGACTTTGTGTTGCATGTTGTAAATCTGAACTACTACCACTTGACACTTTATCATTACCAAATATCATTTTTTCAGCAGCATAACCACCTAGACTAACAGCTATATCATTTATATAGTTATCAATAGTTGGCATGTAGAAGTCATCGGCATTGAACCTGGTTACAGCATCTCCAGACTCCATTAGTGTTGAATAAACTACTTCTGGAATTATTTTGCTTATGATAACAGATGCAACTGTATGACCAGCTTCGTGACACCCTCTGTGAGCTTGACGACCAATAAGTTTCTTATTTTCACTTCTTAAATTATCAATTTTTACTAAATACTTGAATGTTTCAATCTTAATTAAATTATTATTACCATCTAAGTATTTTAAATCAATGATTTTCTTTCGTCTATTATAATCAAACTCAATAACAATGTTTTTATATTTACCATCAAATTCAATAAGACTTTGAATGATTGATGCAAACTTCTCAGCAACTATCTCAGAAACAGTGGCAAATGTACATCGAGCACCTAGCGTAGGGAAAACCCCTTCAGCATATATTAAATCATGTATTTTACTGGTGAATTTAACATCGGTAATAGTCGCTATTTCATTATTAGAATCAAATTTACATATGACGCTATTTCTAAAATTAATTAATTCCTTATTTATAATAGCTTTAAAATCCTTTTTCCCTAGTATTGGATAGATAACCCACCTGGAACCAAATCTAGCCACCTGTTCAGCTCTAAAGCGTTTTAAAAGTGCTTTTCTAATCTTTAAAATAGTTATTTTTTCACTTTCTTTATTATAATAATCAGCATCTAAATCGCCATCTGCACCTACTTGACTAGTTAGACCATGGTAAGCTTCATCTAAATTAGAAATGGTTATAATCAAACTATTATGAAAATCCTTGATAGTTGGTCTAGGTTTAGTTTCAAAACAACCTTTCAGAAAATTAGATAGTTCACCAATTGATTTAATATTGAAAAGAAAATCTCTTAAACGGTGTTCATTTTCAAATGGAATGTTGCATCTATCAATAACCCAACTATATAAATCATCCATTCTTGATGGTAAAAAGAATTCAATTGTTTGTTCTGTTTTTGAATAATAATAATCTCCAACATGATCCATGCTTTTACCATGGTCTTGCATCATTTTTTCATCCTCAATGTCATAATCTAAACCATTTGGATCGTCATAATCTTCATCATCGTCATCATCTGTGGAAACCTCTTCATATAAACTACTATAATCAATGTTTTCATTACCTGAGAAAAATCCAGAACTAAATAGTTTTTTTATTTTAGATACATTTTTAGTTGGTTCGATATTTATTTTCAAACCATTTAATATATCAAATAGATGATCGTGATAAAAAATACCGTTTGAATACGTTACACCATGTTTAATGAACTCATCTAGTGAATATATCATTAAATAACCCCTAAAGCCATGGTACTGATCTGAGTTCTGTAATACGATATTTCCATCATCAAATAAATCGAATAAAATAGAAAAACCATCGCCTTTATCAGCTTTTATTTCTTCGCCATGTTCGTTAATAGTTCTTAGGTACTGAAACTCATCCATGATAACAACCATTCCACTATCTTTACACTCTTTTAACTCTTTAACGATGTCAGTTGTTCTATTGTTAAACTTCAAATAAACTTTTTTATCTTCAATATCTAGTTTTTTAACTATTTTGTTGATAACCGAGCTTTTCCCATTTCCAGTAGTACCAACGACTGATAGTATTAAAGGCTTGTTAATGAACTCTTTAGTGGTTTCCCATGTCTCAAACGCTCTTAGAATATCATCGATCTGGTTATCAATACCAAAATACTCAGTTTTTAATTCATCCCCAATTTTTTTAAACTTGTCGGTCATCTTATTTGTTTTTTTAATTATTTTAAATTACTCACTATATCAACTATCTTTTCTTCAAATCTAAATTTCTTAAATACATTGATGGTGGCCACAACATCTTTCTCACAGTATTTAGCAATCCTAAGAAATCTATTTTGATCCTCACCGTAAAATACAGTTCCAACATCCTTTCCACTAATATCATCTTTCGGTGATTCAATTCCAATGGCTTGACAAATTGAGATTAAACTATCTTGTGAATATGAATTACCTTTCCATGCATCTGCTAAGTCAATGTCTGGTAACTCCCATGGTTTTAACCCAAATTTATCGAAAGATTGATGATAAACTATATCATTGATAACCATCCTCTTGGTAATCATCGGAACATCGAAATGGTTTGAATTAAAACCGCAATAAACTAATTTTGAATTTTTATCATATAGTTTAGTTATCAAATTATTAAAATCAGTTAACAACTTTTTCTCATCTGAACCATAAATAGTATGTAACTTAATTTGTTCACTTTTAATACCATCCTCATCGAAATTTGTTAGTATTTTTCCAATAGTAATGCAAACAATGTTAGCAAATGGAGCTAGTAATGCTGCTTTATCCTCAAAACTGGCTTCTAATGTTAGTTCTTCTGGGTTATTTCTCATTTTATATACCCACGCTTCATAACATTTTGATTCTTCTGTTAGTACTTTTTCTGAACGTACCGTTTCAATATCAAAGAAAATAATGTTTTCTTGATTTAACTCTTTTAATTTTTTCATTTTATTTGATTTATTGTATTTGTTATTGATTGTTTGTTAACTGAATAGTTATAGCATTCACCCACATAGTTAGATTCTTTTATATCTATTCTAACGTTTTCAGCGGCTAATTCCAATGCTTGTTTACAGGCTTCTAACATTGAATTTAAACATACTTCATTCCAATTGTCTTTTTCTGGTGAATAATTATTTATATATTCGACTTTCATTATTTCATATAAATTTATTTTCATATTATTGACCATATTTTGTTAGTTCTGAAACCATTTTATATAATTCAGTAAATTCCATTTTAATACCATCTGGTATTTTTCGTAAATCACACTCCAGTGATGATCGTTTATAAGTTAACGTTCTAATCAAATAATCTAATTGTTCTAACATAATAATTTATTTCTTAAAGTTTTTACTATCTTTTAAATCTGTAAGGATATCAATTTCGTTATCACTTAAATCACTAGGATATTTTTGTGATATATGTAGGTGTAAATCAGTTCTTTGACCACTTGGTGTTGGAATACCCAGTCCACCAAGTCTAAATGTTTCACCTTCTTTTGTTCCGTAATTCAATTTAAATTGCTTTTCACTACCATCAATATGTTTGAATTTGGTTTGATTCGTTTTACCTAATATACAATCTAATACACTAATTTCAATTACTTTATGTAAATTACCTTGTTGGTCTAATTGAAAATCTTTATGTGGTAATGGTTTTACTTGAATGATTAAATCACCAACGAATTTATTTCCATTTACTAGTATTTCATTTCCTTTATTTGGAACTTGAATATTATTGAATACGGAAGCTGGATTTATGTCAATGTCGATAGTCTCGTTTTTAGATTGTAACCCAGATGAGTTACAAGTTTTGCAACCATTTATAATGATAGTTCCAGTCGATGAGCATCTACCACATGGCGTTTGCATAAACATGCCTGGGCCAACTTGTTGATTTACAACCCGTTGCCCATTACATGAAGGACAAACCTCGATTCTTCCACCATTATTTTTATCAAATTTAAGACCACCACAGCTATCACATACGAAATTTCTATTGTATTTGAATGTCTTCTTTTTTGTTTTATCTGAATAAGCATCTTCCAAACTTATATCAACTGTCACTCTTAAATGAGCTTGTGTTCTAGGATCTTGTTGTCTACCTCTACCACCAAATCCACCATTAAAATGTTGATTGATTAAATCTTGTAAATCATCTTCCTGAAAACCACCATGATGTTGTTGTCCGTGTCCTTGGCTTTTACCTAAATCTTTGCCAAATCTATCATATAGTTGGCGTTTATTTTCATCTCCTAATACTGAATAGGCTTCATTGATAATTTTAAAGTTTTCTTCAGCTTTTAATTTCTCTTCTTCTGACTTATTGTGTTGAATATCAGGGTGAAATTTTTTTGAGCTGGACCTAAACGCCTTCTTGAGCTTACTATCAAATTTATCTTTACTAAGTTTTTTGTCCTCCTCTGTTAAGTCAAATATATCGTAATAATTTTTATTTTCCATATCTATTTCTTTAAAACTATATTAAAATGATGAGCCACGTGATTTGTACACTCAACAACCTGATAACCTATTTTTGTTATTTCATATAATACATCTTTAACATCATCTACCTCAATAAATTGGTCGAACATTTGAATATAAGGAATACCAAATTCATCAAATTTACCCCACAATTCAGGTTTATCTTGTAATAATTCCTCGCTTCTAAATATACAATTAAATAAAACATAACCACCATCTTTTAATTTATCATATGATAGTTTTAAATAATTTATTTTCTGTTTAAATGTAATGTGTTGAAAAACGTTTGATGAAAAAACTACATCTAAACCATTTTTAATAGTGTCTGGTATTTCCCAACCATCCGCTTCATGAAAAACATATTTGTCTGGAAAAGTATTTTTCTTTACCCTATTTAATAAGTCAATACCATCATAAGAGGTTATTGGAAAATTATATTTTTCAATAAACTGTGGAAGTGAACCAAAACCATAACCTATTTCTAACATTTTACTATACCTTAATTCATGTTGGTGTTTTTGGAATAATTTACTGAAAATACCAGAATTTCCATTATTACCTTCTTTTATTGATGTAGTTTTAAAACCAAAAACTGGCGCATATTTAAAATTAGTATTTAATTTTTTCCAAAATAATTTATTATCGATTTCATCTGGGTTTAAAATATTTAGTTGATTTCTATCAAAAATAAATCTTTCACATAAACGTTCTTGGTTATCTATTAGCCTTGTTGTTTCTATTTTCTTTATTGACCCAATAAAAGTGTGATGCCATAAATGATTGTTTGGATTATCTTTTATAGTAATATGGTCATAACCTAAATCACCAATTGAAATAGTTTTAAATTTACTTATACTTTCGTTTAAAAATTTTTTAGTTTCTTTTATTTTTTGTTTATTTTCTACTTTTTTCATATTTTATTTATTTTAATTTTTCCATTCAGTCGAAAATGCAAATGAATTTCCCTCTTTTCCCGACTCCGTTAACATTCATCCTTTTATGTATTGAACCACATACAACGTACTCAATTCCATTTGAATCTAGTTTTCCAGTGTAGTTTTCGTGTTTTTCTCCACATCTTCCACATTTGTCTGTTTTCCATTTATTTTTATTTTTTTCATTTGAACTTCTCTTATTTTCATTCCTCTGTTTGATAGCTAACTCTTTAATTTTAACGTTATTAGTAATCAATTCATATGGGATGAAATAAAAACTAATTTGGTCTTTTTCTTGTACTTGTGTAACAATGTTTTTTGAGATATTATTTAGATAATCACCAGCTTCTCCATCTATTTCTATTGTATAAGGATTTTCTTCTGTATCTTCGCCATCCAATTCACGATAAAATTCATATGTATCATTTGATGAACGATGATAACCAATCCACCGATATTTCGTATTGAACATAAGACAGGTTATTCCAGAATCGTATGTTTGAATCGAATATGAATCCAAAACATCATCGTATATTTTTTTGTGAAAATAAATTTCTTTTTCCATATCTAATTTATGCTATTTTATTTTTCTAGCCCAATTTTCTTTAAAAATTTAAGTGCTGTTTTCTTTGTTGGTGCTGAACAAACGAAATCTTCAAACCTATTGTGGTTTAGTTTTCTACTATCTAATTTAACTCGCTTCAAACCTTTTTCGACTATATAATCTTCAGTTAGATAATAATAGTGCGTTGGCTTGTTAAAACCTATTTCCCTCATAAATTTCGCAACTTCAACAGTGACTAAATCGTGAATATCTATAATTTTTTGTTCTTCTTTGTTGTTCATGTTGTCTTTAATTTATTTTTCAAATATAACACCTTTTTTAATTAACAAACCTAATAAACTGATATAGTCTGATTTTGCTGTGGAAATATTATCTTCGTAATAAAACATGTTTTGTGCAATTCGTTGACATAGGTGAACGATATCATAGACATCTTCATCTTCTAAATCCTTATTATTTACCTCAATGAAATTTTTAAAATCTTCCAATTTACCACCAATTGTTTCTTCGTAATATTTATTTATTGTTATCATTATTATTTTATATTATCAAATTGAATATTCACGTTCCATAATTGCTTCTCTCATTTTACTAACAGCTCGTTTTCCAACCATTCTGATACCCTCAGCGGTCATGTTTAGTTGATAACCTATTTCTTCTGGTAAAAACTCTTTATATTGGTTTATACCATACAATAACATAACTACTTGACGTTCTTTATCCGTTAAAACACCCATAGCACTATTTATAACAGTTTTATTATAGTCACAATCAACTTCTACTTCATATTCATTGATGCTGCTCATCCCATCTTCTGATTTAAAACCTAAATCATTACTATCTTCATTGCTATCACCAAATATATTTTCATCGTTCAAAGATTTTAAATTGATGTGATAGATATCTGCTTCATTAATAATATCAATGTTATATTTCTCTGATAAGGTATCCAGTATCTCATCGGTTGATGGTAATCTACCATTTAACAACATAAACTCATTAGTAATATCTTTTACTTTATTAGTTGTTTTACCTACGTTACTTATTTTGATACTTGGTTCGGTAAAAGTTAAATAAGATAGTATCTCCTTTCTCATGGCGTGTACAGAGTGTGTGATGAACCTTACACCATAACTAGCTTTATATGTTTGAATTGAGTTAAGTAACCCAATGTTAGCCTCATTAATTAAATCAGATAACAACTCAACATTTCTGTGACTATAACTTTTAGCTAATTTAAAAACAAATCTTTGATATGATTTAACTACTTTATCGGTGGCTACTTTATCACCATTTTTTGATAGTACTAGTAGTTTTTTAATTTCAACCTCATCTAACATCTTGGTTTTTGAAACTTCTTTTAAATACATTGAAATACTTCCACCATTTGGCGTGTAATAGGCATCGCTTTTTTTGATTGTTCTCATTTTTGAAACTGTTTATTTAATTATTATGGTACAAAGGTAATATATTATTTGATATGAACCAAACCAATTAAGATTTTTTATTGTTTTGTTCTTCCTCATCTAATATATTTTTCATCTTGATATAGTTGTTGACTATCTGTAGAAAGTCCATAAATTGAGGCATATCTATTGGGTCAACATCTTTTATCACATCGTAACCAACTGTATTCCTGATAATTGTGTGTTCGATGGTAATAAGCCACCAGTCTTTTGAAAAAATGCATGGTATTATTTATTTAAAGTTTTATGATTTTCAATTTCTTCCATTTGGATATCTGCTAGTTTTTCAGCTAAATGACATAATTTTGTTAGTCTATCAGATTCATCTGGAGACCACATCTCATCTTTTCTATAACCCAATTCGGTGAGTAAGTCAATAAAATACATCTCATTTAAAACCTGCAATTTTGACTTTAGTGGAATTTCTAATAAAAGCTTTTGGGTTAGATCGTTTTTATTCATTTTGTTTATTTTAATTTTCGATACAAAGTTAACTGCTTTAATTGAATTATCGAACTGGTTTAACATCATTTAATATCTCACATACATTTCTAGGTGGAACTGAGTAATACTCAACCCAATCATCAACCAGATAAGCATTTCCAGCTTTTGTTAGTTTAACTATTGTCATCGGTATTTTGAATTTTATAGCACTAGCAATCATTCCACCACTAAAACCTAAATCACCATCTCCAGTTATATAAACTTTATTACCTATGTTGGATTTAATAAAGTCATGATTTTTCATCTTGTATTTCTTTTAATTTGATTTTATATTTTGTTTCAACCAATTTAATTGCTTTTGCATGGCTTTGATACATTTTCATTGCTGTAGATGCATCAAACCAATCTTGTTTGAAAAGTATATAATTTTTTATAACGGTTTTAGACCAATTTAGTGTGTTATCTAACTGTTCTACGTCCACGCAACTATCCATAACCTTAGATATAAAAGATAATTTGTTCAATATCGAAACTCGTTCTTTTTCTTTTGATGGATTTTGTCTATCAAGTCTTCGTTTATCGCATTTTTCTTTCCAATCAATCCAGTCTTGTTTACTCATGTTTTCTATAACATCATTGAATTTTTTATTTAAAATTTTCCAGTTAGCCATAATTAATTTAATATTTCTGTTTTTTCTACAAACCAACATTCATATTCGCCAAACCTCGTGTATTCGTTCCAATCTTCACCATATATTTCAATATGTTCTTTTAGTTTTTCTTCTTTATGTTTTTCCATTGCTTCAATTGCACCTTTCTCACTGAAATGAATGCTAACTGTCTTACTATCACTTTCGTAATGGCATGGGTTATATTTAAAACTATAAACATAATTATTTTCTTCTGAACATTCTATTATATCACTTATTTTTGGACCAGTTAAACCTAATGCAATTATTGCTGCCCAGTCTTCATCAATTTGTTCTTGGGTTTGAGTTTCTAAAATTTTTTTCAATTTTTGCGCTATTTCCGTTTTATATTCCATATTGTTTTATAATTTTTAATTGTTTATGGTGCAAAGGTAAATAGTTTAAGGTGTTTGTTTGTTTATTATTCTTATTTGTTCGCTTTTAAATACTTTAATATTTTTCCAGTTTCCCTCATACATAAATACGCCGTCGTATTTTTTCATTATGTATTTTAGTACCTCTCTAACTTCAACAACATCCCAATTACCATTTATTAACATATTAAAATAATCCTCCTTTACACTATTTGGAACTATATAATCAATATAATTTCTCTTTAACATTGAATTATCCAATGCATCAAATAGAATTTGTTTTACTTTATTATCATTTTGAAGGTCTTTCGTATTTAATAGTTTTCGACAGTTTAAAAAACATTTATACCCAATACTATCTCCTCTTTTATAAAATCCTTCTTTGGTGGAAAAATCATAACCGATAGCCTTCTGATATTCATTGGTAATTGTGTTTGGTCTTAGTGGGTGTTTATTTTTATTAAATATGTCGAAATCTTTATTACTATAGTGATATACAACCAATGGCTCACCATTATCATCAACAACCCTGCTTGAGTTATTTGGATTATTTTCCCAGTCACCAAACCAATTTTTAAATTCTGGTGTTCTAACCATTTTATATTGTTCTATAGTTAAATTACTTTTATTACCATTTGGTGCTATTAATGGTGTGTTGTTTTCACTAATATTTTGATTAGAATTTTTTATTAAATCTATCATTTTTCTCATATCTTCATTCATTATTTTATTTTTATCTATAAATATATTTTTATTATTATTTCTTTTTTAATTTTACGTTGCAAAGGTAATATAATCGTCTAATATAACAAAATCATTTAACATCATTTGATACATCCAACCATTTACTCACCTTATTTTCCACAAATGTACGAAAAACTTTTGGTATAACCAAATAAATAACCGATTTTCTTTCAAAAAACCACTTATAACCATATTTATATCAAATTAGACCCCGTTATAATAAAGATGAAGATACCGATAACCAAGCAACAATTATTAGAAGTGAGAAAAAAGTTGAATGAGTCAACTGGAAAAAATATAAAGTTAACTAATAAAGTTAAAGATATATTGGATGATGAAACCGATGAAAAGATTGGTGAGGAAAAATATATTCGTTTTGATATTAATTTTATCGATGGTGCTCGTTCTTTTGGTAATATAAAAGATAAAATAGCTTATATAGTGTCTATAGATGCACCCAAAAGAGATGATGTATATGGTGCTGTTAGAGGGTCTAAAACATATGAAAGAGTTTTAAATGAGTTAGTTGGCGTCGGTGTAAAAACAGTATGTATATCAAATCAGAGCCAAGATAGTAGATTTGTCTTAAAAAAATTAGTTGATAATAATATATTAATTAATCCAAGAGGTATAATTGGTTTAAGTGTAGACCAACACCCATCTACGTTTAATATAAATGTTGGTGTATTAAAAACAACACTAAATGAAGATTTAAATAAATTAGATAAACTAGATAAAAAAGCTTTAGTGGGTAAAATAATTGAACCACCAACAGAAGTTCAACAAGGTTTGATTCAGGTAAATGAAAGTCCAGATATGGTTATAGCTAAAAAAGCTGTTTATAGTGATGATGATGCGATTGCTTTTGGTTTTTTAGATGGTAAGGCGTGGGTTGGATATAACAATAAATTACCAATTAAAAATTTTGATACCCTATTACAAAAGTTCATTGAATCAAAACCAGAGTTTGGTCGTAATATACCAGAAATAAAAACATGGTTAAAAATGCATGGTGGTTTTAAGTATTTTTATGAAATAATTGGTGAAGAATGTTATATTGATAGAAAGACAGGAAAATTCAACGGTAGACTATGGATGGGTAGAAAGGTTATTAGTTTTTGGAATTATCCACCTAAAGAGGAATTATATAGATTACTTAGGTTATTAAGAAATGAAATAAAAAGGTTGTATAACGAAGATGTTGATTTTAATGATTTTCAAATTGAAATAAAATCAAATGAGAAATCTAATAAAGATTTGAGCTGGGGAGAACTAATACCAATTAAACAATATGTTGGTTCTGGTGATGCTACCGAAAATGAATTAAAACAAATACATTTGTTACCATCGGGTGAGAAACAGAAAACACCCCAAATGCAAGGTGCGATGGCTGATAAATATAAACACATAGGTAACAAATTGGGTTCTATAACCCAAGCTGAATATAACCACTATAAAAGATATGGAATGGGCGAAAGTGTAGAAATGAATGAAAGCCCAGATGTAATACAAAATAGTTTTGGTGATAGAATTGCTCAGTGGTCGGAGGATGATGGTCTAGCATTTGGTTTTGTTGGAAACAAGGCTTACATAGCATATAACAATGATTTATTTTTTGATGGTGAATGTCAAATACCAGAAACTAAAAAAGAGGAACTGGACACTATTCATTACAAAGTGGTTTCTGATTTTCAAAAACACAAAGGTATTGGTAAGTTCTATGAATTTCTAGGTTACAATAATGCTGGTAATTTAAATACTAGACAAGATTTTCAATATTCTGGTAGAATGTGGTTTTATAAAGATATTATAAGCTTTTGGGAATACCCACCCTCTAACAGGCTACCACAACTATTACAAGCTTTAACCAATGAAATAAAAAACATTTATAACGCTGATTTTGATTTAACTAAATACAGGATTGAAGTAAATCCAGATAATAAATGGAATAGCATATACGATGAAGGTGAATTAATCCCAGTAAAAGACTACATTGGTTCGGCTAATAACGATATACAAGCAATCCACACTCTACCATCGGCTGAAAAAATGAAAACACCACAGATGAAAGCCTCTTTAGATGCTAAATACAAACATATTGGAGACAAATTAGGCTCTATGAGTCAGGCAGAATATAATGATATAAAAAATAAATATAGAGGGGAAAGTAGAACCTTTAAAATAACTAAACAGCAATTAAATGAAATTAAAAATTATTTAAATGAAGAAAGTATTGTGTATAGCGCTATTTTTATCGAAAAAGAAAGTCTTATCGATAAATACGAACCTATTTACCCAAATATATTTTATCACCACTCAACAATACAATTTAAACCAGAGACAATTGAAAATCTACCAATTGGTAAAAAGATTAAATTGAAAATAATTGGTAGATTGACTACTGATAGGGTTGATGTTTTATTGGTTGATAATGAATATTCAAATGCAACTCACCCACATATTACACTATCAACTGCTGACGTAGTTAAACCTTTTGAAGCCAATAAGGAAATAGAAAATAATTTAGATAAAATAATTTCAATAGATGACCATGTGTATGGGGTTGTTGGGTACTTTAACGGTAGCAAAAATGTTATTAATGAAGAAAGTAATAATACAAATGAATGTCCACTATTAAGTATTTCAGATGAGTTAAAATCTTATGTTAGTAAATACAATACGGATGAAGAATTTTTAAGAGATGGTGGAATACCTATAAATATGTTAGATAGAATGGCTTTTGGATTTGCGGATGAGGATATTAAGACTTTAAACCCAAAACAATTAAAAATAAAATGGAAAGATGATTTAAATAACGTAATTTATGAAATTAAAAATTCTGGTTTATCACAAAAACAATGGGCAACTAAAGTAAATCTAACTGAGCCAATTGATGTATCATACGAAAAAAATAAGTTTTATATTGAAGATGGACATCATAGATATATGGCTGCTATGATATTGAAAAAAGATTTGAATGTGAATTTAGAAATTAACATGAACCCAACTGAAATATTAGGTAAAGGTTTAGGTTATGATAAATTATGTAGATGCGTGTTTAAACAGGTTAAGGAAAAAGGTAATATAAGTGAGGGTCTTGATACTAGAGATAATAAAGTGTTTTTAGGTTATCACTCATCAAAAAATAATTTCAAAGATGGTTTATATAAGGCTAGTACATTAAATATAAATGATTATGAATATGTAATTAAAAACGCATATGTAGAAATTATCAGTGATTGGGATGAAAATATTGAAAACGATGATGTAGAGGCTATGAATGATGTATTTGAAGAAAATGGTTATGGTTTTACTTATGTTAGTAGAGAGCCATTAGAAGCCTCACCATATCAATATTCAAATTATAAATATGGTGATTATATTTATAAAGTTTATGGTAATGGAAACGAAATTCTATTAGATGATGTTGACGAAATAGGTGCTGATATTGTTGTAAGTAAAGAGCCATTGTATTTTGAAAAAGTTGAAAGCGAAGTAAATGAAAACATAACAGTTAATGTAACCACTGGTGACACTATTATGACTGGTAAATTTAAAAATAAAAAAACAGTTGTTAAATCAATTGATAAAGATAAACATGGAATGCCAACTATCAACGGTAAACAGGCCACTACGTTTAGAACCGTTAAAGAGTCGTATATAGGCTCATGTGTTGATGTTGGTTCTGGTAATAATAAAAAAATAAATAAATACTTTAGTGATGCATCTACAATGGCTTATTATTGTGGTAACCCAGATGAGTTGGACTTTGGACTTTCAAAAGAAATAACAGAAGATGAATTTTATAATTATATAGATAGAAATAATTTACCAAAAAGATCTTTGAATGGTGAACATCATTATTTTTATATAGATAATGGTGGGAAATTAAAAATAAATGAAGCTAAAATATTTTATATTTATAACGTCACACAAGATATACACTATTTCTTTGAAAAGGATTTTAACGTAAAACAAGCAACTACGTTTAGAACTGTTAAAGAAGGAAAAGACTATGTTTATGGTAATTTTAATGGCGAAACAATAGAGGTAAGTAATGAGGATTTTGATGCAATACCATTTGTTTATTATAATAATAAAGTATATATTGGTTATAATCCAGAATTGGGTGAAAATTATAAAAATACTGGGTATGTTGATGATAATGGTGAGAATGAATATCCTAATTTTCACGCTGATATAACTGATTTTTATCGTTTTGTAAATAGAGATAACCAAAATTATAAGGTTGAATTACCAACCAAAAGAAGTGCGTATGATTACTTAGGTAGAATCTGGTATGATAGAGGCGTAATTAGCTTTTATAAATACCCAGAAGATAAAAACAAAATGAAACAAATATTATCTTTATTAAATAACGAATTGAATAATATTTATGGTGAGACTTTTGATTTTAGTGATTTTATAGTTGATACAACAGATAGTGGTTTGGTTTCAATGAATGACTATATGGGAAGTTCTAACGCATCTGATGCTGAAATGGAGTCACCTCATTTATTATCACCAGAACAGAAAAGAAATTCACCACAACTCAAAGCGGTTAGAGATTATGATGCCGAAAAGCTAGCTAATAAATTTAAAGGAGATGTTAGTCAAGCTGAATGGAACTCAGCCAAAAATAAATATAGAGGAGAAAGTGTGGAAATTGATGGTGATTCAGAAACACTACTAGAAGCCACCGAATCAGATGTGAATCTATCATCTTTCACACCAAAAAAAGAATTAAATGATAAGTTTTTCGATGTAAATAATAAAATAAATCAAAATGTTAGAAGACGACTACTTAAGATAGCTGATGATTTCTTTGAATATATAAATGTTGATATGAAATTTTGTAAAGATATTTTATTTTTAGGTAGTTTAGCTAATTATAATTGGTCAAAATATTCAGATGTTGATTTACATTTATTGGTTGATTTTAAGAAGGTAAATGCTGATACTGAGCTAGTTAGAGATTACTTTGATTCAAAAAAGAAGTTGTGGAGCCAAGAACATCCAGATTTAAAAATTTATGGTTTTCCAATAGAACTATATGTACAGGATACCAATGAAGAAAACGCAGCTACAGGTGTCTATTCGCTGGAAACAAATAAATGGATTAAAACACCAGAAGAAATAGATGATGACATACTCAATAAAAAGAAAATAAAAACTAAATCTGCTGAGTTAATGACTAAAATCGATGATTTAGATAAAGCATTTAAAACTAAGACTACTGATGCTGAGCTAGAAAAAATAAGTTCAGATGTTAAAAAATTATTTGATAATATTAAGAAATTAAGAAAATCTGGTTTAAAAACTGAGGATGGTGAGATGTCTGTTGGTAATATAGTCTTCAAGGTTCTACGTAGAAGCGATTACCTAACTAAATTAATTGATTTGAAAGCAAAGACCTACGATAAATTAAATACGTTAAAATAATTCCAACAAAAAATAAATTACAAAAAAATTAAAAAAATAAAAACAGTAATATATTTATATTAAAATAATTAAATAATAAAAACAAATTAAATCAAAATGGATAAAGCACTTGAAAGTATGAAGCGTCTGATGGATTTTAGTGTATATAACACTGAAACTAATGACAAAAAAAACACATCATCAATCGTTGAACATAAAAAAATAGGTGGTGATGGTAAGTGTTACGGTATTGTTCGTGAAAATAAAAAGTATTATATTAAAGTTTCTGAAAAAACTATTAATACTTTGAAAGAAGATTTTAATTATATTGGTGGAATTTCAGAAAAAGATAGAAACGCTTACACTGGATACCAAGACGCATTAAAAAGCTTAGAACTTAAATTGCGTTCGATAAATGAAAGCCTAGACAAAACACAAAAAGATGTTGAAAAACCAACGACGTTCATGACCGAAGAAACAATGGAAATGAATAAGGAAATTTCTCGTGTTCGTGAAATTATGTTTGGTTCATCTAAACTATTGAAGGAATCAAACGAATTTAAACCAGTGTTGGATATCAAGGCAACAGATGCTGATAAGAAAGCCGAACCATTTACAATTAAAGCAACAGCGACCTTAGATAAAATACCAACATCAAAGAAAAATGTTGAACCTACGAAAGCTGGTGTACCGTTCTGTGACGAGGTTGATGCCGATATGAAAGCTGACCCATCAAAAGCAGCTAAGAAATTTAAAATTACTGGACTACAATTGGAAGCAGTTAAAAAAGCTTTGAACTTGAATGAAGATTATGGTCAACCAGATTATGACTTGATGGCTGGGGATGACGATTTAGGTTCTAAAGGGTGGGATTTGGATGAAGAAGATGAAAATATTGGTGGTGAAGAGCAACCTTATGGTATGAACCCTTACCAAGAAGATGATGAACCATTCAAAGCACAAGGAAGTTATACGGTTAGTAATAGTGGTGGTTATTTAGTTCAAATCAGTGATGATGGTGATAGCGCTAGAGTAAAAGATGCATTTGGTGGAGAAAATCCAGAAACATCTGATTGGTTGGAAATTGAATACGTTGAAGACGAAGATGGCGAATTTAACCCAGTTATAGACCCACAAGGTTATAACATTCCATTGAACCAAGTAATGAGAGTTAACAACGAAGAAATTGATGAGTCTTACGGACAACCTGACTATGATTTAATGGGTGGAGATGATGATTTAGGTTCTAAAGGATGGGATTTGGATGATGAACAATTGCATGAGGGTCTTTGGGATAATATTAAGGCGATTGGTGGTGTTGGTAAATGGGGTGCTGATACGTCTAAGTATAAAGCCGAAGAAACTACTTACGAACTAGATGAAGAAAAATTAATGGAAGTTGTTTTAGATGTATTTGGTAAAGTTGATACCTTTGGAAAACAACCATTTACTGTACCAGGAGAAACAGGTGGTAAAGTACCAGGAAGCACACCAGCTAAAGCAGATGGAACAGAAGTAGAAGCTAAATTTCCAGAAAAATCAACAGAAGACTTAAAACCAGTGGTTAGTATTGAAAAAACTAATCTATATATGGAAAAATTAGCTGAGAGCATTTTAGAGAGCTTTAAAAAAGGTAAGGTGAATGAAATTTCTGGAGCCTTAGCTAATAGAGCATCAGATGCTGCTTATGAAAAATCTATTAGATTAAGTAATTCTGGTGACCAGATTGGTTCAAATATTAAATTTAAACAATCTAATAGATTCGGAAATTACATAAATCCAGAATTGAGGCGATACGCAGAATCAAATGGTATAAGCCTTAGAGGGGGAGGAGGCGCTGATGGTAGTATTTTTATAGATATGATCATAACCCCTGGTGAACTAACAAGAATCTTAGTCCGCCCAGATGGAAGCTATGAATTTAATAGTGGAACTCTTAGGAATATTCCAGATAGTAAACAAAGAGTCGTGTCAAATATAATTAAAAAGTTCAAACAAGATGTCACACCTCAATCAGGAGATGTTGCCCTTGAAAGTAAACAAGTAAAAAAAAAAGTATAACTGAAGCTGAGAGGGTTGTTATGAAAGTTCCAGCCCCTCAACCACCAGTTTCTACAGAGCCAGTTAATGTACCAGCAGAAGATTTGGGAGATCAATCTATGGAACAGCCACCAATGGAAGAACCAACAAATAATGATAATCCATTTGAAAAAGAAAAATTTGATGCTGGAATAGATGTTGATGAAGATGCAGATCCCAAGACCTATGTGGAAAAATTAACAGGAAAATTAGCTCAGAAATTACGAGATTTTAATGAAACTAGCCAAGATATCGATTTAAATAAATACGTAGCAAATTCAATAATTTCGGCCTCAGTACCGTCAATGACACCAGAAGATGCTCAGGATGTAATCAAAAAAGTAAAGGATAATATTGGTAAAGAAGAAGTAGCTCAACCAGCAGAGCCAATTGAAGCCTCACCAGAGACCGAAATACCAACAAATGAACCAGTAGCTCAACCACCTAAAATGGAAGCTAAAATCAGCGTTAAAAAACCAATTAAAGAGTCTGAAACAATTGATGAGCTAATTGAGAAATTGTTGAGAGGTGAGAAAACAGAATTGAAAAAAAGTAACACAATTAAAAATAAGAAACCGTTTGGTGGAGTAAAATTCAAATAATAATAATAATAATAATATGAAAGAATCAATAAAAATAAATAACAGTCAACTAGTTAAATTAATAACTGAATCAATCAAAAATGTATTGAAAGAGGATGAATTTGGTGGTAGAGATTTTAAAAAAGAAGATAGCAATAATATCAAAAGCTATATTTGGGAAATTAAAAGCTTTTTGGATCAAATACAGGAACCATATAGTGATAGAAATAACCTGAGAATTGTTAACGACATACTTTATGATGCACAAAAACTGGAAGAGTTGATTGGTAATTATTGGATGAATGAACAGTGAAAAATAAAAATGATTAACATAAATGAAAAATCCGAAGGTTTAATGACTTTCGGATTTTTTTTGTTTTATTATTTTAGTGAAATTTTATGGTTGTATATCTTGTCCCATACCTGGACATCGTAATAAATATAATTTTCATCCTCAGTTACGTTGATTATCTTTGGTTCCATTTTGCCGTATTTTTGTAGATTTAAATGACCTAAACAAACAGCTATACTATCTGATACGTCAAAATTTTCTTTTTTTAGATTACCTTTTTTATCATATATATATTCAATATTTGGATATACCTCAGCTATGAGATCAAAAATTACTTGTTTCTTATCTACTAAAAAATTATACCCACCGAATAAAACCAATTTGTTATCTTCTATATCCTTTCTAATTTTAGATATTGGGTATTTTTCTCCTTTTTTGTTTGTTTCGCGAATAGCCATTAACAACCCAAAACTACATTTTCTGGCCTCATAACTCGATATATATTGTGGTACAATTTGGAGGATTCTGTAGACCGAGTCAGAGACTAATGCATTGAAACTGAGCAACATAGAGACAGTATTTATGTTAATCGCCGACAATAGTGGTGACTCAATAACACATTCATCAATACCGTAATTAACAAACTGTTTAATAAAACCATCCTCAAATATTTGTTTTTTAATAAATAAACTTTCTACTCCTTTTATGTTTTTATCGGTTTTAGGTGAACAGTGTGTTAGCTCGACCAGGGTCTTCTTATCCCCTTCAACTAGCATAAGTGTCACACCAATTGTACTACTACTCACATCAAGACCGAGGATCAATTTCTTATCATTACTTTCTTCCATAATATCTTCTTTATTTATCTATATAAGTATTATAATATTTTTTTTATATTTCTAAATCTCAGTTTTATTTGGTTTATTCAATTATTTTTCGTACATTTGTGGAAAATAAGAAATAATATGGAAGAGCAAGAAATTTTAAAAGGAAACAAACTAATTGGTGAATTTTTAGAATTACCATTGAATCACAAACAACTTATGTACGATAGCAATGTTTATTACGATGTTACATCATTTCACCCGTGGATGTCGGCAGCAAATATACACCAATTTGCTTTTCATTCATCATGGGATTGGCTTATACCAGTAGTACAAAAAATCATTTTTGATAATGAAAATAATGAATTCACAGATACGGTTTTTTATAGGATGTTATCGACTACACTTTCATTTAAAAATGGTAAGGAGATAGTTTATGAAAAAGTAATTCAATTTATAAAATTTTATAATAAAAAGAATAAAACACAACGAAAATAATATTATGAATGAAAAGGAAATATTAAAGAACAATGAGTTATTAACCAACTACATGGGTTATATTGAAAAAAATTACAAGCTATTTGTTGAAGATTCCGATGAAATAAACCAAATATTAAAACATAAGTTTTTTCTGAATGATGCTAAATTCCACTATTCATGGGACTGGATTATGGCTGTTGTTGAGAAAATAAATGAAGAGCCAAATGTTGATGTGGTTTCAATTGCAGCTGGTCTAGGTGCAGATATTGATTTTAAAGGTCTAAGTTTTGGAAATATACCAAATTGTTGCAATAAAATAATGGATGAAAACACATTGATTGAATGTGTCTATAAGACCTGTGTGGAGTTTATTGAGTGGAAAAATAATAATAAATAATTAAATGATAGATTTAAAAATTGCTGCTGAGGAAATAAATGAAATACTTGAAAATAAACGCAAAGAATTACAATTGACTTTTGAGGAAGAAGAACATAAATATGAGATGTTGGACAGAAATGGTAAACTAACATCTGACTTTCCATCTGTTTCTGGAATTATAAAGTATTTCACTACTGAGTTTGATGCCGATGGTAAATCGTTTCAAATGTGTAACGGTGACTTAGAAAAACAAAAGTTATTATTGGAGCAATGGAAGGATAGTGGTACTTATGCAGCTCACAAGGGTTCTAGGGTACACTATGAGTTAGAGAAATACATTTTAAATAAAAATAATATCAACAAAGAAGTTAGACAACCAAATTTTATTGTAGATGAACAACAGATAAAGGATGGGGATATGATGATAGTAGCTGGAAAACAGTTTTTAGATTTGATGGAAAAACGTGGTTGTTATTTTTTAGATTCTGAAGTATTACTGGCTGATAACGAAATTGGTTTATTTGGACAGGCTGATGACTTTTGGCTTTGTTTAAATAAAGATAAGACACAGATAGGATTTATAGTAACGGATCACAAGTCAAATAAAATTAAAAATATGGAACCACAACCATATAATATACCAATGAAAGAACCATTTATTAATTATATTGATTATGCTCTGACACATTATTATGTGCAATTGCCAACCTATACTAGATTATTTAAATCAATGTTAAAAGGTTCTAAATACAATGATATACCACTACTAGGGTGTATTGTAGACTCTCTAAGAGATGATGGGACATTTGTTGAATATCGAGTACCAAAATTTTTCAATGATATGATGATGAACATGGATTTGAAATCGGTGATAAAATATAATAAATTATGTTAAATAGTTGGTTATTCAAAATAATTTTCGTACATTTGTGTGGAATAAGAAATATAATAATTTTAAATAGTTAAAAAATGATAAAATACATCATACAGACCAGTGATCTCCATATTCCAGTTAAAAAGGAACATGATAAGTTTAGAGAAATTTTAGATAAATTTGTAGTAGAGGTAGAAAAAATAGTTTTAGAATACGGTAAGGAACATGTGTTATTAGTAATTTGTGGTGATATAGTCGATTCTAAGAACAGTACAAGTAATGAATTGGCTTTGTTGTTAGCGCATTTTTTTAGGGGTTTAGATAATATTGGATGTGAGATTATTATCATTGCAGGTAATCATGATACTAATTTGGCTAACAGCCTAAAAATCAATACATTAGAACCAATCTTTGATATGATGAAACCAAAAAACATCAAATACTTAGATATGGATTTAGGTTATCAAAGTGGTAGTTATAAATGTAAAGCTGGTAATATTGTTTTTCATGTGTATAGTGTTTTTTCAGATTATAAAACACCAGACATTGAATTATATAAAATAAATAACCCAGATGAAAATTTATTACATGTGGGATTATTTCATGGAGCAATAATTGGTTCTACCACTAGTTATAATTTTATTTTGGAATCTGGAGTACCTTTAGATCATTTCAAAAGTAAAGATGGTGTTGATGGGGACTGTCAATTGGTGTTGATGGGCGATATCCATTTGAGAAGTTTTTTTAATATCGGTAAAACTATATTAGCTTACCCAAGTTCTCTTATATCACTTAATTTTGGTGAAAGGGCTGGTAATGATGGGCACGGTTTTTTACTTTGGGATGTTTCTGATAAAAACAATATAACCCATGAAGTTAAAGCTGTACCTAACGATTACGGATATTATAAATTCAAAATCACCTCTTACGATGATGCAGTAAATAATAAAGAAGTATTTGTTAATCCCTAGAAACCTAACATTTATCAAAATAAAAAAAATGACTAACAAATATAATATTTTGTTAGTCATTTTTTTGTTACTATATTTCGCCAGTAAAATTGAATTGTTGCCAGTAATTTGGTTATTAATTCAACCACAATATTTGCATTGGATTTGACCTGGTCTTACTACTTGCATCGACGCTTTACCGCAATCATGGCATTTATTAATCCATGTTGTATCTCCATCAGTAATTGTTTTCTTTGATTTTGGTTCTGATATTTCTTGTACATTTATTTTACCCATAAACGATTCAAACATATTCATTAGTCTGATTGAATTAGCACCACTATCTAATATATGGTCTATTTCTTTTTGTAATTGATTTAAATGTTCTTCTGTTAGTTTCATTTTTTTTATTTGGTTTTTTTGTCGCATATTTTGCATATATTTGCGACAGATTTCTTTATTTAATTTGTTGATTATCATTTAGTTACACACATTGGTACTGAATCATTTGTTTTAAACACCATGAGATTCCACGAAACCCAAATTTTTCATAGATAATCCCAGGATCCAATTTTTCTAAATTCAGTCCTTTAGCTTTATTTATTATCAATCTTATCTCTTCTGTTGGTATATAATATATTCGATTACATAAACCCGCATTATTCAAACGCTCACAAATAAATTTCGCATCCAGCGTAGCATCATTATCCAAGAATATTATTATTTTTTGTGTTGATAGTTTTATTAGTGTTTCAAAAAGATAATAGTCTGAGTTTAGTGACTTACCCATTAAAGCCACGGAATTAGGTAAAACTATTGAATCTACTGGACCTTCTGTTAGTATTATATCAGCACTTTCCATATTTACTAGACTTTCCCCAAATATCAAATCTTTCCTATTACTATTTTCATAATTATAATATTTAGGTATTGAGTTATTGAAGCTTCTACCAGTATAATAATTTAACTGATTGAACTTATCATATGATGGTATTATTATTCTGTTTCGCCATATACTTATAGGGCAGTTATTACCAGTATATTTTAAACCTCTATATCTAATTATTTGTTCATCAAAACCTCTATTATTTAGGTAGTTTAAAGCTTTTTCTTCGTATTTATTACCATCGAATTTAAAATCATAGGTTTTTGGTGGAAACCGAACTTCATTATCGGAATCTTCTGTCAATTCATCTCCTCCGTTAGCTATACTAAATTCATACTCTTTGGATGCTTTAATATTTTTTATTTCTGCATTATATAACCTTAGCGTTTCTACTCCAGCGTGTTCTTTAATAAAAGTGGTTAGTTTTCCATGAGTTCCGTGTGTTTCTGAACATTTCCAACATTTAAAAACATTTTTACTGATAGAGATGGCAAATTTTTGGCTATCCCCATCGCTAGAACATATCGGACATGTAAAATCTAAACCATTTTCGCTAGTAGCGTCCTTTGGTTCACCTAGAAATGATGTTAATATTGAAACTAATTGTTCTTGCATTTTATTTAAAGTTTTTTATTTTCCAACCAGTTATATTTCTCTCCTGTAGTATAGTCTTCAATAATATAGTTTGAGTGTTGAATATAACCATCTAATTCTGGTATTAAATACATTCATTCAATTGAATGAATGTATTCAATACTGCTTCTGTTCCTTCATCGTACCATGTATCTGGTCTAGCGATGAATTTTATGTTTTTCCAATCTATGTCTCTCATTTTTTTCTTCTTTTCTCAAATGTACGAAAAATAATTGAGAAAAACAACTGATAAACCAAAAAAATCTCATTTTAGATATATTTATATTAAATAGTAGCAGCGATATGGGTATTGAATGTTTGGTATATGTAAACGATATGGGAATAGACTCAGAAAACAAATTTGTTTACGAGTTTTATTTAGTAAATGTAGAGGATAAGAAAAATTTCTGGATTGATAGTGCTGAGATAAGGCCAGCAGGGATATGTCTGTTGGGTGTACCAGATAAGAGTAATTATGATGCTATCAAAATATTAAGAACCGATATAAAATTTGATTTAGCTAAAAAATCATCATCTCACTCATTTCTTGACTGTATTGATGGCGTTCTAGCATTGGTTTATGAGAATATTGATTTATATGAATCATACCCAGAAAATGGTAGACTAGTTTTCAAATTTGGTGAATTGATGTCAACTGTGGAAATAGAACTAGCAAAACGTGATTTAGCTTTTGAGGATTAAAATAAAATGAAACTAACAGAAAATAAAATATTGGAAATTATTAAGGGTGTTCTGACTGAGGGTCGTGACGAGATAAAAGAAATTGATTTATTAGCTACTGACATAATTAATTATTTAACCAAAGTAAATATTGGTTTTTTAAAAGATTTTACGGAGGGTTTAGGTCTTAGTGCTATTAATTTAAAGGTATCTGAGTTTCAATTGGATAGTCCAGTTACAGATATTTCACAATATCAATTATTAAAAAAATTTTTAAGAGAGTTTAGGTTGGAGGTAAAAATAGATAAGAATATAAGTGCTGGTGGGCTCTGGCAACGTTTAAATGATAATGGTGGTGCAGTTGTACTAAAAATACGAGAAAAACATTTTATAGATAAATTAAAATGGTTTATTTCGGTTTATAAATTGAATGAAAAATGGTCAAATGAAAAAGCTTTTGAATTGTTAAATTATATTTTTAAAGATGAATTTAAATCTGTATTGGTACATGAATTACAACATGCATTTGATGATTTTAGAAGTGGTGGTAAATATACATCGGATAAAAAATCTAAAAAATACCAACAAAACTTAGATTATAACCCATATGAAAAAAACTCTAAAATGACAGACTCAGAAAAAGCTAGTTATTATGGTTTACCACACGAATATTGGGCTAGGTTTTCAAGCTACGTTACAAGAAATTACATGAATTTTAAACAGCCATTCAATACAATATTTGAAAATTTTAAACTATTTTTTATTGGTTATGATAGTATAGGCGAAAAAGATAAAAGGAAATTGCAGAAAGCGAAATGGATGAAAATCTAGTGGATCAACATAATTATTTAGTTAGTCTAATTAAGAGATATAACCTAATACCATCTAGTTATAGAAACAAAAAACGTGAATTATTTACTATTATTCAACGAAAAGCACAATCCCTAAATTATAGTTTGGGTTACAATGGAGATGTTTTGGTTGCATTTGACGGCGATAAACAAATAAAAACAATAGCTATTAGACAAAGCAAAGATGATATTAACTCACACCAAATTTTAAGTGATTATCCAACTGATTTTCAATCTTTTGTGAATGGTTTATTTAATAGTGGCGGGTTAAGTGTTCATAATTTAGATATAAATGCAGATCCAGTTCAAGCGCAAAAAAATATAAGTAGCGGTAAGAAAACTGTTTCGGCTAACAACGCATTGGATTCATTGGAAAGTATGTTTAATAAAAAAATGATTTATGTTAAGTCTACTAGAAACTCACCATCATTAGATATACCATTAAGTGAATATATGCAATACTTAAACGGTAATGATGATGAAGATTTTGAATTATACCAAAATGAAAAGTTTGGTAATGTAGATGATGATATCTATAGTAGAATAGCATCAAATGAAAGTAAAATAAAACAAAAAAATATTATGAAAATAGAAGAAAAAGATTTAAAGAGTTTAATAACTAGATTAGTTGAAGAAGTAAGTAGCGATGAGGCTTGGAAGAGTATGGATGAGTGGGTACCAGGAGAATTAGATGAGTCAACCTTTGAAATAGATGCGGATGATAGCAATATGCAAACTAAGATAGCTAAAATTAAAAATGATAGTACACTTTTCAATAAAGATACGGATGAAATCAAAATAACATCTGAGTGTAAAACATATTCTAAATCGGAATTTGGAAATATGGTAAATGAAGCAAGAAAAGAAAAAGGTAAAAATGATGATTATCTAAAAGCAATTAAAAAAGCTGATAGAGAATTAGATATTGAACTAAATGGGCCAGGTTTTAAAGCTGGTGATAAAGCACATAAAGATAAAACCAAATACGATAGAAAGGCAAAATACACTAAAAGCGATTTAATTGAAATGTTTAGTAAAGTAAAATAAAATATTATTATGAACGGTATAACAATATAATATAATTAAAGATAGTTAAAACTACATATTTTTTTTCGGTATGAAAAAAAAATTGTTGAAAACAATAAAAAATTAATTTTCACTCATGTTTATATTAAATAAAAAGATAATAATGAAATTAATAGGGAAAACTAAAGAAATGTTTAACTTCACAATAGATGCGGAGCTTCGCTCGCAATTTCTTGAAGTTGCAGATAAAAATAGTATCAATATGTCTAAATTACTTTCTAATATGATTAGAAAGTGACTAGAAGAAAACAAAGATAAGTAAAACACAGAGAAACAAAGTGAGAACCATAGTCTATAACATAAAAGTCAACTCGGATAGGGATTTCATTGAGCAGAAGCTCAATGACCACGCTAACTGTACTCGGTTCATATATAAGAAGTTGGAAGAGTCAACCGATAAAAACCTACTTGATTATTGTAAAACTAGGTTTAAATTAAATGATAGTGAGGTTCGCTCGATTGTTTCTAATGTTACTCAAATAAGAAACTCATTTCTTGCTAAGATTAAAAAAACTGAAGAAGAAATCATTGATTTACAGGAAGATATAGAAGAATTAGAAAGTAAGATAGTTAAAATTAAAACTCTTAAAGTCACTGAAAAGAGAACTGAGAAGTTAAAAGCACTTAAAAAGAAACTTTTCAAGCTAACCGTAAAGTTAGCCAAGAAACAAAGATTTATTAAATCAGATATTGTTTTCGGTAGTAGAAAACTACTTAATGATATAAGCTATCTTTCTAACAATAAAGAAGTTAACTCGGTTACTATCGAATCTAAGAAAGAATCTTATACTAATAAAAGAAAGGGTTCTATTTTTATTATTGACGAAGCCAATCAGAAAGGTAATAGATTTTTTGACTTTGACTTAGCTAATAAAACTATAGTTTACAAACCTTTCAAAGGTAAGAAAGTTATCTTAACTCTTTGTAATAGAACAGATAAGTTTGAAAGTCAGATACAAGTAGCCATTGAAAATAAACAGATAGCTATCACCGTTTCTTTAACTAATGACGTTATATATCTATCCTATGATGAAGCCGCTTTAAACGGCTTTACAATCAATAAAACTGATAGAAAGAACGAAGTTAAGGAAGCTACTAAGTTCTGTACTAATAAAGCTGAACACGAAGCAATAGTTAAGGCTGTTTATCACTCTTACTTTCAGAGGTTAAGAGATAAACAACTTTCTAACAAACTATCAAATAGGTATTTAGGTATCGACCTAAACCCTGAATATATTGGTTACTCGATTATTGACAAGCTCGATAACGGTGAAATCAAGGTCATAAAAGCTGGTTGCTTTGATTTCAGTGGTTTAACTAAAAAGACTGGCTTGGCATCAAGCCACCCACTTTCAGTAAAACGAAATAACAAAAGAAAACACGAGAGGAAAGAGGTTGTTTGCGAGTTATTTAGTTTAATGAAACACTACAAAGTAGGTACTTTTATAATGGAAGACTTAGACTTTAAGACTAACAATAAAACTGAAGCTAAAGAGTTCAATAGAAAAGTTAAAAATATATGGGATAGGGAGTTACTCTCTACCCTAATAAAAAAGAAATGCGCCGAAGGCGGTTTTATTTTCGATGTAATAAACCCAGTTTATACATCGTTAATAGGAAATCTGTCATACAGAGTCTTCGATCCAGTTACAGCATCCCTAGAGATAACTCGAAGGGGTTCTGCAAAGTACGATAAAGGCGGTTTTTTCCCGATAGAGACGACATTAACAATTCACACTATGGAGGTGGTTGCTAGACGCAACCACATAGATGTTGAGTTGATTAGAGATGTCTCTTGGAAAGAACGCTATACCATCTTGAACGGCAACGTTAAATTCAGATATAGATGGGGTAAGTCGGTGGGGAGAGCCGATTCACTAAGCTTAAAATCATATAAATCAAAAACAATACAATACTTGTATTGTCTTTAATTAAATTAAATTATTTTATGAATCTGACTGAATTAAATGATAATTTTTATAATTGGTTTGAAAATTCAAAAGTAGTAGATGCTAATGGTGAGCCATTGGTATGCTATCATGGTAGTAATGCTGAATTTAAAGTTTTTGATTTTGGGAAAGCATCTAAAACATCTGGCCATCAATCAGAAAAAATAGACTACTTTTTTACTAAAAATAGAGATGTAGCTAACTCATACTCTGGCAGGAGAATAACACCATATCAAGATAAAATTACATCTGTGATATACCCAGCTTATTTAAAGATAACCAATCCAATATACATCGACTATAAAGATTATTATGACTTATTTGAAAAAGAAATAAACAACGATAAAAAAAATGATTTTATAAATAGTTTTAAAAATCACGATGGAATTATTATTGGTGATTTTATCGAAATAGTTGTTTTTAATCCAAACCAAATAAAATCAATTGAAAATAATGGTGAATGGTCTAGTGATAGTAATAATATTTACGAGGCGGAAAATAACTCAGAAGAAATAGATGGCGAGGTAAATAATTTAAATGATAACTTTGAAAAATGGTTCAATAATTCAAAAGTAGTAGATACTAATGGAAACCCTTTGGTATGCTATCATGGTACTAGTAGTGATTTTAACGAGTTCGATACCAATAAGATAGGTGCAAATCACTGGCAAAGTACATCTGATGCTCATGGTAGTGGGTTTTTCTTTACTGATAACAAAAGATATGTACATCATGGCGGAATTGTTAAACCAGTTTATTTAAATATCGAAAATCCTTTAGTTAGAACGGCTGGTGATTATTACTATGCGGTAGATATGTTTGATAATAATTCATCTATGTTTTTAAATGATGCAAAAAATAGTGGTAACGACGGAATTATAATAAAATCACCCACTGGTAGCTTGTACGTAGCATTTGAGCCAAATCAAATAAAATCAGTTGATAATAACGG
>JFJP01018611.1_pt1 | contig 57769 bp, 45 predicted proteins | sample 431651 | NCBI WGS metagenome assembly JFJP01 (sample SAMN02602958, study PRJNA72255) | Microbial mat metagenome, whole genome shotgun sequencing project. | biome: fresh water; feature: sink hole; material: water; isolation source: purple microbial (photo- and chemosynthetic) mats found in... | reverse complement strand
TGCACCCGCCGACCTGAAAGACCTTTCGTTCGATCGTGTCGTCATCTGCAGTATGCATAAGGAGGCGATCACCCGACAACTGCAATCGGATGGCACCGTGCCAGTCAGCCGGATCGAGACACTCAGCACCAACGTTCGGAAGGGTCGCGACTGGAGCCAACCGGCCATGATCACCGCTGCCCTAGTAACCATCCTGTTGATCCTGGCTGCAATATTATCGTTTTGATACCTCGAACTTCGTAATAAACCGACACTTGAACATAAAAGAAGGGACGTCAAGCGTCTCCATGAACGGGCCAGAACCTATGATGACGAAAACAGCCACGGTTTCCGTGCTCATAAATAATTACAACTATGCGAATTTTCTGCCACAGGCACTTGATTCTGCATTAGCGCAAACGGTTCCCGCAAAGGAAATCATCGTCGTTGATGATGGTTCAACAGACGAGTCCGCCGCACTGATCAGTGACTATGCGGCACGGTATCCGGTTGTCCGCCCCGTCCTTAAACCCAACGGTGGGCAGGCGTCGGCTTATAATGCAGGAGTTGCCGCCGCCTCTGGGGATATCCTATGCTTTCTTGACAGCGATGATACGTGGTTGCCAGGGAAGCTGGAGGCGGTCGTGGACGCGCATCGGACCCATGCGTTTGTCCAGCACGAGGTCCTCAAGAACGGCGAGCCGAATTTCCACATTCCGTCCGGACGGTTTGACCGAACACACCTATTACGCCAATATGGCTATCTGTTCTTGTTCTCCCCATCCTCCGCCCTTTCGCTCAGGCGCGACCTAGCAGAGCGAATATTTCCTATACCAGAACCGGAATTGCGCTTGTGCGCGGATATTTTCGTGATGTTGGTGGCTACCTACCTAAAAGGGGTGCATACCTTGCTCGATCCGCTGGCAATCTACCGAATACACGCGAACAACAATTGGCAAAAACGCCGCAAACGCAAATACGATAGCCTGCTGAAGTATTATGAAGTTCACGAGATGGTCAATCGCTGGCTCTTTGAACGATCCTTGCCTCCGATACCGGGCTTTAACCTCCTGATGAAAACACGTTTCAAGAAGGATCTCCTTCGAATCGAGCCGAATCAGAAATATTACGTCTACGGCACCGGGGCGGCAGGGGATGATATTGCAGATTATATCGAGGATGAGGGCAGTGAGATCCTCGCTTTTGTCGATTCGTTCGCTAAAACCGATAACGGTGAATTCCGAGGACATAAGGTCATCAGGCCAGCAACCTTGACCACCCTGTTGCAGCCGGAGGATCGCCTCGTGATTGCCAGTCGCTATATCCGGGAAATCCTGGATACACTACAGCAGAATGGAATCGACGCTGGGCGGGTTGACTACCTGCCATCCTTTTTCAAACAGGCTGAATAGCGGAGGCCGCATGAATGACCAACCGATCAACAAAACACGAATTGCCCTTTTCGGTGCCTCAACGGCTGGCCAACGAGCCCTTGATAAATGGCCGGATTCCTTTCCTTCCATCCAGTGCATTCTGGATAATGATGCCTCCAAATGGGGGCAGGTTATGCATGGAATCCCAGTATCCGATCCGTCATTGTTTATCAACAGCGCAGATGAATCATGCTTCATCGTGATTGCCAGCAGCTATGTCGGGGCGATCACCAGTCAATTGAAAAACACCGGCATGGTCGAATGGCTTGATTTCGCCACCCTCACGGATGCCCTAGACTATCAACTGCTAACGCCCCCACCGGTGATCCACGCACAGGACGCCAGAAAGCCACCCCGTGCGCTGATCATGCCCATTACCTGGTTCGGTCTGGACCATATCAACGTGCAACAGCAATGCGCATCGGCAGGGATCGAATGCCTGCTGGCCATGCCGCTAAAGGCAAGACCGGCGGTGCCATGGAAGACGACACCAGACACCTTCATAACCGATCGGCACAAGGGCGTTCCCATCTACAAGGCATGCGAATACGAGTTGTGCGTGCGCTTGCGGACGGAGCGCGACCGTATAGACCCCGCGAATCCCGTGCACTGGCAGGCCATCCGTGACATCATGGGCGAATGTGTTGAACTCATCGACCGTTGCGTTAGCGTGCTGGATCGACTTCGCCCCGACATCGCCGTCTACCCCCAGGGACACCACATGGCATCGGCCGTCCTACGGTATCTGTGCATCCTGCGCGACATACGGATCCTGGCGCTTGAAAACAGCATGAGCAATACGCGGATGGTATGGGACACCCTCTGCGGTGTGGCGGTCAACAAGATAGCAGCGCGTAATGCCTTCTGGAAATGGGACGACCTGATCAATACGGACGATGCCATCCGCCACCGGGACCGGTACCTCGGGGCGATCAAGTCGCTCAAGAGCGACCAGCATGCCTCACCAACCGATGCTGGCCAGCCGATCTGTACGTCCGGAAAACCGATTGTGCTTTATGTTGCCAATGTGCTGACCGATGCCTCGGTCATGTTCAATTCTCGGGTCGGCTCACAAGTTGAAGCCATCCGGATGACTGCGCAGTGGGCGATCTCGAATGGGTACGCCTTCGTACTCAAGCTACATCCACGCGAACGCCCCGGACATAATGTGAATTACGAGAACTTAACCTGGAATGCCCTGATGGCGCAACCAGACTTCCGGACATTGGCCAATTCGCCTGACTGCGTGATCGATCAGGACAATCGTTTTGATACCTACGGGTTGATCAAAGCCTGCACCGTCTGCGTCACGGTCTGCTCGCAAACCGGCCTGGAGGCACTGCTATTAAACCGTCAGACCGTTCTACTGGGTGACGCCTATTATGGCGGGCTCGGATTCACTCATGAGGTCCATCAAGCCTGCCAGTTCGGATGGGTTATGCAGCAGGCCATAAATTCGGCGGATTGCATGGATAATGTCATCCAGGCGACACGATTCTTCTATGTTTTCGACACCCGTTTTTGCGAGGATAAAACAGAAACCGGTCTCGCTCGGTTGATCAACCGTTCGATTTAACAGCCGAAAGGATGATGATTTTATGGATACATGTAAACAGAGCGTTTTGTTGTTCGGCACTGGCAGTGGCGGTCGTAACGGCTACCGGTACCTACGAAAGACGCATGAGATTATCGGGTTTTGCGACAACAACAAGGCGAAACAAGGACATTCCTTCTGCGGCCTTCCTGTCTACAGCCCGAACGCTCTGAAGGATCTTCATATGGACCGAATTGTGATCTGCAGCATGTACAAGGACGAGATCCGCGACCAGCTAACATCAAAACTCAATATTCCTTACGAGATCATCGAAACGCTGGATCCGGACGTCCGAGTCTACGGGAACGGGAAGCCACTCGGTTGCATGATGATTCTTCTACCCTTGCTGCTGGCAATCAGCTATATTGCCTACCGACTGCTTACCTAATATCATGCGGCGTTAAATCAAACCGCCACAAGGGTAGAATTGAAACTAGGCCACATACACAACGCGTTGAAAAGAGGCAGACAGGGGGCGATCGACACCCTCCTGCAGCCGTGGTTTTCCATCTTGGAGAGTATCGGATTAAGACGGCGGGTACTATGGCTGGACAACTGCAACTGGACCGAGATGGAGTGGCGCACCATTTTCACGATCTGCCCTTTGATGCGGTTGCTTTATGACTTTCGATCGATTCGCCTAAACCAACTCCTGCTGCACGGAGACCTCGTCGGGCAGCATCTTCCAGCGCTTTCGGCGCAGAATTATCGTGATGTATCCTGGGAAGGCTACAATCTCTGGGCGCTTTCCAAATCCGGCATCCTGGCCAGCCTGGAAACGCCCACGATGGAGCACTGCGGTGAGCGCGAGCTGCGGGTTATCCGCTATTACTACGTGAACGTTGCCAAACTTATCGGAGGCAGTCGCTGGGCAATCAACAGGTATCGCCCGGATACGATCATTCTGACCCAGGGGTGTACGCCCATGGCTCGACCGCTGGTCGAGGTGGCGAGGGATTGCGGCATCAAATGCGTTGCCACCGAGGGGGCCTTCCTAAGGGATTATTTTTTCTGCGACAATGCCACCGGGATGATTGTCAACCGCCATCGCGCCAGCAGACTGGATGGAGACTGGCTGGCAACAAGGGCGTTCGATGCGGTCGCGCAGAAGCAGTTTTTGAAGCGCTATCAGGCGGCCAGTTCCAAGAAACGCCCCGAGCATGAAAGCGCCCCTGATCGTGCTGAGTGCGGAAATCTTCGCGAGTCACTTCAAATCCCACCCGGCAAGAAGATTGCCGTCTTTATCGGACAAGTCCTGACGGACGCCTCCATAACGATGGATTCCCCTCATTTTCCGGACCCGATTTCCCTCATCCTGCGGGTTTTCGAATTTTTCAAAACCCAGCCAGACTGGACCCTGGTAATTCGGCTACACCCCAAAGAGGAGTCCGGCGTGTCCTGGGTTAATGCCTGGGTCAATGGAATAGGGATTCCTCCAGGAGAACCGAAGCGGCCACTGCCCTATGCCAACCCGACGCTCAGCAAGCTGACGGCCGCTGGACTGAAGCCCATTCCTGGCTTGTGTGCAATCATCAGCGGCAAGACCGTAGACACACAACAGCTCATGGGAATTGCCGATATGGGTATTACGATCAACAGCCAAGCCGGATTAGAGATGCTACTACAAGGGAAACCGGTGGTTGTTTGCGGTGACGCCTTCTATGCACACAAGGGATTCACCAACGACATAGGGCATCCTGCCTCGCTCGAGCCGGTCCTTGAATATACCTGCGGCCATCCGCAATTGAGCGTGGGGAGTCACCAAAAGGCCATGCAATTCATGGATCACATGCTGTCGAACGTCTTGTTCCGCCGCGACCTGCAGGGAGGCTGGATGCGGCTCGCGTCCATCATGGACTCAGGCCACACATCCCCCTTGCGGCGATGGATTCAACGACGGATGGTCAATCAACTTGAGAACCGCCAGTTTTCTGAATTTGGCAACGTGTTGAGCCATGACATAGCCCCTCGGAAGCACCAAGGCAACCCATCGAAATCATCGGAGCGAATATGATGCCACAATCCTACACGGTGATTATCCCCTGCTTTAATGCGAAGGCGTTTATATTGGATGCGGTCAACTCTGCGCTTGACCAGAGCCTTCTGCCCACAGCCGTTATCGTGATTGACGACGGTTCAACGGACGGCAGCGCAGAACTGCTTGATCATACGTTCCGGGACAACAAGAACGTCGTTATCCTGCGGCATCCGAACCATGCGCGTTGCGGCGTACTTGCATCAAGGAAACTCGGACTATCCACGGCAAACACAGAGTGGGTTGCATTTCTTGATGCGGATGACATTTTCGCTCCCGATAAACTGGCTTATCAATTCGAACTCCTGACGCAGTACCCGAATGCGATCATGCTTCACACCTCGGCAGAGGTGGTCTATGCACCCGACATGGCACCATCCGGCTGGAAAAACGAGTTCAGTATGGGAACCGAGCCGGTCGAGTATAGACTCCCGGAAGAAGCATCCTGGATGGACACGAATCGGATTTGCAACTCGACAGCACTGGTTCGCCGTGTCCCCCTGCTGGCGATCATGAATCGAATAACACCCGATCAAGTATTCCAATACGAAGACTGGCTAATCTGGGGCCTTCTCGGGTTTGAAGGGAGCTTTGTATATGGTCCATCGCCCGTCACCCGTTACCGGCTACATTCAGAATCGGCAACTGCAGCCATCCTGAAAAACCGTATAAAGCAATCCTATTCCTATCTTGAGCTATTGATTCAACTGCTTCTACATATCCCCGAGACCGCTCGCGAACGCTTTGCCCCCCCCATCGGAAGGCGATTCCGTCATACCATCCGAAAACTGAGCACGGCCTATGCTCCTGCCGCGATGTCGAAGGAAATGACAACCCAAATCGCAGAAGCCCTGTTAAATGCATTACCACGGCCACAAACGTCAACGACGGATCATTCATGAAACGAGTACTGTTTATCTCTCATGATGCCTATTGCGCTGGAGCGACACTGCTATTCTTGCAGCTCTTGACGTATGCGAAACAGACGGGAAAAATCGAGTTTGAAATCCTCATCAAAAATAGCCACGGCAGACTGCTACCCGACTTCCAGCGGATTGCTCCTACATCCATCTGGAACCGCGTTGCACCCAAAAGGAGTACGGCTAAATTAGTCCTATTTAATTGGATTGAGAAAATACGCCATGGGCTTCTGTACAAAAAACTGAAAGCGGCTCGGTTTGATCTTATCTTCAGCAACACGATCACGAATGGCGAACTGCTGGAGGACTTAAGCAATCTACATCTACCGGTCATCACTCAGGTCCATGAACTGGGGTACTGGATTGAGAAATGTGGTCCCCGCAATCTTGAGCTTGTGAAGAAAAACACACAGGTCTACCTTGCCGCATCCCGTGCGGTACAGCGTCACCTGACCTCACAACATGGAATCCCCGAAGCATCCATCCGGCTGGCGTACGAATATACCGATGTCAATCGCCTGCGGACAGGCCAGTGCATAGGTGGGCTGAAAGCACTGCTCGGCTTGGCACCGGAATCGTTTATTGTAGCAGGATGCGGCGATGAGTCGTGGCGCAAAGGCAAGGACTTGTTCGTGCCAGTGGCATCTCGTGTTCTGCGCAATACCCAGGTAAATGTACATTTTGTCTGGATTGGAGGCAAGGTTTCCAAAGAGATTGCCTTTGATCTCGAACGATCAGGATTCAGCGATCGAATTCATTTCGTCAACTTTATCCCAGACGCTTATCGTTACTTCTGCGATATCGATGTTTTTGCGATGCTTTCCCGCGACGACCCGTTTCCCGTTGTCAACCTTGAGATCGCCGGGCTTGGCAAGCCGATTGTCTGTTTCGCCAACAGCGGCGGAACGCCGGAATTGCTCGATGCGTGCAGCGAGAATATAATCCCCTATCTTGATCTTGGTGCCATGAGCGACCGACTCCTTGAACTGATTCATTCCAGCGACACATACCGCAAGGACATGGGGGCGAAGCTGGCGCATAAAGTGGAAACTCACTTTGACCTCGGACAAGGGACTGAACGGATACTTAATATCATTCTCGAAGGAGCATAGACGCGTGATGAAGGGAGACCAAATCATAGGTACAGATTCAGGCACCCGTGGTGACGCCAGCCAGGCCATTGCCAGGGCGATAGCGTTCTACCTGCCCCAGTTCCATCCGATACCGGAAAATGACAAGGCATGGGGCCAAGGGTTCACCGAATGGACGAACGTAGCTAAGGCGAAGCCCCTTTTCAAGGGACATGACCAGCCACGGCTTCCTGCCGATCTAGGGTTTTATGATTTACGCGTCCCCGACGTCCGCGAAGCTCAGGCACAGATGGCAAAGACGGCTGGCATCGAAGGGTTCTGCTACTGGCATTACTGGTTCGGGAGCGGCAGGCAAGTGCTTGAACGTCCATTTAACGAGGTCCTGGCATCAGGGAAACCGGACTTTCCATTCTGCCTCGCCTGGGCCAATGAATCTTGGACCGGACGCTGGCATGGGCTTGACAAAAAGGTAATTGCCCAGCAGGAATACCCGGGGCCGGATGACGAAAAGCAGCATTTCAATGTCCTGCACAAGGCTTTCCAAGACGACCGCTACATCCGCGTTAATGGCAAACCCCTATTTATTCTCTACCGCCCAAGAGAACATCCCCGTCAACGGGAGTTCGTAGATCTCTGGCGCCGGATGGCGCAACAGGCTGGCTTGCCGGGCCTGGTTCTCCTGGGGGTTGACACACCGTCCTGGGATTGGAAGTCGGTTGGGTTTGATGGTCGTATAGAACGGACACCCGCGAACTTTATCTCCCCTTCAACCCGAATCATCGGACCGGACTGGCAGGCGGCACTCTGGCAAAGCCTCCACCATTATCTGCGACTGATGCTGGGGCATCGTTTCAAGCTATCCGCCTTGAATGCCAAAGCCATCGAGACCCACCATTACGCAAAGGCGGTCGATCGGTATCCGGAAGACACCATGCCAACCGGAACCTACCCTACGGTTATATCAAACTGGGACAACACCCCCCGTAGCGGAAGACGTGGCATGATTTTTGGCGGGGAAACGCCGGATCACTACAGGCGATGGCTCAAGAAGGCGGCGGTGCGCCTGCAAGACAACCCTCAGGAACAACGACTGCTGTTCATAAAGTCGTGGAACGAATGGGCGGAGGGCAATTACCTGGAACCCGACGCACGACACGGCCACGCATACCTGAAAGCCACCCGGCATGCGATGCATCCATCGGCTATCCCTTAACCTTTTTCCTTAAACGCTCATTTACCCGATTTATCCTAGAGGCAACACGTAGCAGTAATGCTTGCGATGTGGGGGGGGCTGACCGATTACCGAGGTCCGAACAATCACTCTCCATGCGAAAGAACGACTGCATGAGATAATTTACCGTAGCCGCCATGAAAACAGAATGCGACAACACTCGCTCCGCAGCGGGACGACATGCCTGCAAGACGCTCAGATTGACGAGATAACCATCAACCATGACACGCCCCGTCGCCGTCCCGACCAAGGAATCGGCCCGCCACCGTCGACGGTGCAACGGTCTTGCAGAATAGGCGATTTTTGCAGTTCTCAAACAAGCAAGGTAGCAGAAAAGAGACTCCTCTGCATAATGACTGCCTTCCTGAAAATGCAAATCACCAAGCAACGCGATGGTGAACATGTAAAGACATACATTGGCCCGGAGTACGCCAGCCTCGTAGCAACGGTCCGTAAATACATCCATGTCATAGACGGTGCCATCTTCAAGCGCTCGGCTACGATCATATGATGGCGGGGGATTGACAGGCACCCTGCGCTCATCAACAAAGGACAGTGAATCAAACGTAACCGCATCAAGCCCCTTTGATTCGAGCGTTTCGACACATATTGCAAATGCATCCGATTCAAGAAGGTCATCCGCATCCAAAAAATATAAAAACCGCCCCGTGGCCTCTCTAGCCCCTCGATTACGGGCAGCAGATGGACCCTTCTTATCTTGATGTACCATGCGAACACGCGCATCCTGCGAGAGGATGGCTCTGACAACAGCGTCGCTACCATCCGTTGATCCATCATTTACGACAATCAATTCCCAGTCCGTATAGGTCTGATGCCGCAAGGAATCAATCGACTCGCCAATATACGTAACGGCATTATGTACCGGCATCACCACAGATACCTTCCCTCGCGAAGGATATGGCCTATCAGAAGGATCACACACAGCCGAAAAGCTCCTCTCGTGAAATGACAGACGTATAGCCGCATGCCAACAACCGAAGTCGAATCGACCGATCATCATCTGCGAGGCTGACCAAAACTGGACGTGCCCTCATACTCGCGTCCGTCAATTCAGGACGAAAAACCGGCACTCCATCATTCATCGCCAACTTACTGTAAGCATCCAGAAAACCGGATACCGGCATGCCGTGCGTCTGTAGCCAACGCAACAAAAGGCAGCCCACAGCACCAGATCCATAAACCAGACAACCTGCCAGGAGCCGTGTTGACACGTCTGGCGGCGGAACCGCACGAACCAAACGCTGCCGCCAGACAGCATGCTGGTGCAGCGAGTATCGATGCTGAAGCAACCTGCATAACGATGCAGCATAGACATATCCATGCCGCACGAACGTATGCCGTATTTGCAAAGCGGTACGTTGAATAGGCTCTGGCAAACGGAGCCACTGGCGAAGGATACGGGCCGTTAGCGTCACCACGTCAGACTCACGACAGGATGCCTGCACAATACACCGATCAAGCGTACACAAATCAGCCACGATGGGACGCCAAAAACAGAAAGCTGATCCTGCGGCCATCTCCTCGAGTAAAGCCGACGATCGACTGGTTTGTTGTTCTTTTTCCTGATCTGCCATTGCTACCTTACCCCTCGCACTGACGGAATTCTTACCCTGCACACCACTCCGTTATCATCCCATCGAATCACAAATCAATCTGGCAACCCGGTGGCTGGAATTGCCGTCGCGATAATGATGAACAATATCCGCCACACGATCTCGGTCTGCGGCATGGTGGTCAGGATTCGCCAACGCTGAATCCACCGTACGAACCAGAGCATCCTGCGTTAGGCATTTGGGACCAGGTGCCCAGAACTCGTACGGCTCGAGCAGAAAGCCACGGGTGTCGGCATATTCATCCGCATCGGTCGGCGTGAAGATGATCGGTCGGTCGAGAAGCAGATAATCGAAATAGATCGAGGAGTAGTCGGTAATCAACACGTCGACGGCGTTGAGCATCTCGTAGAAATCCACCTGGGCGGCGGCGAGCATATCATCGGTAAGGAGGCAGAACGCCGCCGAGTCGGCCAGGCGCTGCATGGCCGACGCCCCCCGTACCTCGTAAGGATGCATCTTGATGAGCATCACTAGGCGATTATGTTCAAGGAACCGGATGAGCGCATCTAAATCGAAATCAGGAAAATCAAACAAGGCACTATTCTCACCGCCGTTGACCTGCCCGAACGCCGTTGTGCGAAAGGTGGGCATATAGGCGATCAAGCGGCGACCGGCCAAAGACCGCCCCGTAACCTGCTCAAAAACGCGTTTACCATCGGAACCGAAAAGGAAATCATTCCGTGGCATGCCGGTCACCGCATACTGCTCGACCGCCCCTCCAAAGCAGGCATTCATGAGGCTGCTATAGGTAGCCGAGTAGGACGCAATGCGCTTATACTGGCTCCAGTATTCCTGATGCACACGACGATGCTTGGCGGTCTGGAATCGGCTCATGTAATTCAATCCCTTCAACGGGAAGCCGTGCCACAGCTGAATGGCGATCCGATCCTGGGGAACCACGAGATCGTGGGTACAAACAAAGTTTCGACTAGTCATGTACATGGTATACCAGTCCGCACTGCCACGCCCCTCATAGGCACACTTGACCCGCCAATGCGTATCCAGATCTCCAAGACGCGCCAACGCATGCGTGTTCGATCCAGAAGCGTTATGCACAAACAGGGCCAGGGAATGTTCATCCAACAAGCATCCTTCCGGCAGGAATCGACAGGCAATCAAATCGCTAGCCCCCCCCGCCGCCGTGCCTTGCGGCAGTTCAAAAACCGAGAAGTCGCGGAGTCCGAAGTCCAGCAACTGGCTCATGATCTCGAACACATATTGAGAACAGATAACCACCTGTTCGGAATGACGCTGCTGACCCAACGACGCCAGCGCGATGACGGGCAGACCCAGGAAATGGCCGCCCTGCTTCCTGGGATCGTTGTCGATGAAACCCGCGATGATGAACCGCTCGCGGAGGCGGTTGTAGGCCTCTTCGCCTTTGCGTGATGCGCCAAACAGCCATATCCGGTCCATGCCTACCCCTTCTTTACTCGAATTGGCGGGCAATCTGACCGATGATGGCCATCGTGCGTTTCAGTTCGGTGGTTGAGACGCCGTCGGTGCGCGGGAGGTAGATGACCTCGCAGAGCGCCTTGAGTTCGTCGAACTTGCCGGTCCAGTCGGCACCCATGACGAAGGTGCTGACGTTGAACCGGCGGATGTCCTCCGCCTTCTGCGCCCAGGTTTCCTCCGGAATAACCTCGTCCACGCATTTCAAGGCACCGACGATCGCCGCCCGGTCGGCATACGGGATGATGGTCTTCTTGCCCTTGCCCACATTAAACGCGTCCCGGTCGCCAAACGACCTCGCCCGTTCCAGCAGCCGCAAGTGCCCGACATGGAATAAATCAAACGTTCCGTAGGTAATCACTGTTTTCATGTTATGACTTAATGTTAGCAGGCTCGGTGCCACCGTCTCGATGCCTATTGATTTCAAAAGGGGTTTCATCATGGAGAAACCATACATCACGGATACGCCGAGAGCAAGAGACTTACCTATCGATCGTGCACATCGCCAAACACCGACCGGAGTCCGTTAACGTCCTAGGGCGCATGTCACCTTATGGCACGGGGGGTGATGTCGAAACCAAACACTAACAAATAGCGTTATCATTCTTCTCCGACTCCATCACACTGATAAGCCCAAGCAGGCCGCCCCAATGATAAAAGGCGTCGCTGTTCTGCTTTCCGCTGCCGCATCCCACACCGGTATCGCCACAATAGTTCTCATGTACATGCCGATGCTCACGCCACTCCTTCAACAGCAGCGCTTCGGACTTCTCCACCAGGGCCTTGCGCGCCTTGGGCAGGTCGTATTTGCACAGCCCAAGATAGACGAGGAAGTTCATGGGTGCCCAGATCCTGCCGCGCCAGTAGTCCTGGTCCGGATACATCGGGTCATTACGGGCGATCGACGGCAGGATCCATTCGCCCCAGAATTCCTTCTCATTGAAGAAGTGCTCATTGATCATCCGTTCCGCCTGAGCCTGTGTAGGAACCCCAGCAAGCAGCGGATAGAAATGCGTCGGTGAAAGCCGATGTTCAAACGCGCCATTATCCAGCCGCTTATTGAGGAAAAGGCCTGTCTCCTCGCACCAGAGTGTCTTGAGGCTGGCGGCGTATTTCCCCGCCCGCGCCTCCAACTCGCCGACAACCTCATCCCTGCCGATGCGCCTGGCCAGCTCGGCCAGCTCGCGGCAGTCCGCGATGTAGAAGGACATCAGTCCGACATCCGCCAGTTGCATCAGGTTCTTTTCCTTGTCGTAACCGACCTCCTTGTACATCGGCGAGTTATCGAGTCCTGATTCCAGCATGGATGCAAACTTGGAGTTTAGGACCACGGTCTCAAGAATATGACCGATCCTTGCCTCATACGGATTCGACCCCCAGCAGAGATAGCCGTCCTGATCCCGATACTGCGCATACCAACGGTTCCAGCCGAGAAGCAGATCGAACAGTGCCTCCGCCAGCACCCGTCATGCTGCCAACCGGCGGCTGGGACCGGTCAAGGGTCTTGAGTCCGTTGGCGCGCGTCATCCCCGGGATCATGCCCTTGTCCGTTGCTAGCGTCGTGATCGCGATGGCATTGCTGTAAGCCAGTTCCTTGTTCTCGAGCCCGGCCATCCAGGCTGCAAAATAGGTATCCCAGTCAAATAGCACCCAGCCGCCGTTGTTACAGCTCCAGATACGGCTGACCGGCGAGATGACCATATCACGAAACGGATCATAGATCGTATCCCATGCCAGGCAGATCTGCATGGCGTCGTAAAGCTCCTGCTCCTTCGCGTCGCCCCTTTGCCGACTTTCCAGATAATCCGCCTTCTTCTTGTCAACGATTGCAGCGGCCTGACTTAACCGCGCCTCGTTTGTCGAGATACACACGGGCTGGTCGAGTTCGACCAGCAGGTATGGCCCGCTGATCTCCGTAACGGGTTCCTCGCGGTGTTTTCCCGACGCGAAAACCGCCACGCACTGACTATCGTTCTGGACGACCAGCTTACCGCCATCACGCCTTGCATACCCCGGACGGCCCCACAGCACCCCCGCCTCGATCGTCAGGCACGCCGTCTTGCGCTGGGCATTCAACGGCGTGATCACGGCATACCAGTCACCACCATCAACCGCCGTCTCAACGCGTACCCTCACGTCAAACCACTCAAGTTCCAACGAGGTAAAGGATCCGTCGTAGGCATGCGGTCCCGGCTGCACCCCCTCGACGCCCTTGGCTCCGTTGCCCCCCCTGCCAATCAACGCCTCCCGTAGACACAATCCTTCCATATAACTCTTAATGCCGAGTGATACCGCGAATCCTTCAGGCAGGTGCACATGCGACAACACACTCCGCACATTCCATGTATTCCATCCATGCTTCATTAACTAACTCCCAATGCCTTTAATGAACGATCTGGCGCCATCGCAACAACGCCACCGTTTTTTAATAGCCACACTAAATTTAGACAGTGCTGCGCTAACTATCATAAAAACTTGCCGTTTGGCAATGATTACTGTAGTAATACGGGTTGAAAATTGATTATTAATCTATATTTACGATTGGATTTGGCGTGATATCGACTTCTAAACTGACGAAACGTTTTGGTGCGGATATTCTCTTCGAGGATGTCAGTGTCCTGTTCACCCCCGGCAATTGCTACGGCCTGATCGGTGCCAACGGCTCCGGGAAATCTACCTTTGTCAAGATCCTGGCCGACCAGATGCCATCCACCCACGGCGAGGTGACCATCGGCAAGGGCTGCACCCTGGGCTATCTGCGCCAGGATCATGCCGAGTTCGATGATGTCGCCATCCTGGATACCGTCTACATGGGGAATCAAGACCTCTGGGCGCTGCACCAGGAGCGCGAGCTTCTTTATTCCAAGACCGACCTTACCGATGCCGAGAACGAACGCTGCGGCGAGGTCGAGGAAGCCTTTGGCGAAGCGGGTGGATACACCATGGAGGCGGATGCAGCCAAGCTGCTGAACGGGCTGGGGTTCACGGATGATGTATTCTCCAAGCAGATGCGCACCCTGCAGGGCGGCTTCAAGCTTCGTGTGCTGCTCGCCCAGGTGCTCTTTGCACACCCGGATGTGCTCCTGCTGGACGAACCCACCAACCACCTGGACATGGATTCCATCGAGTGGCTGGTCGATCTGCTGCGACGCTACGAAGGCACCGTGATCGTGATCTCGCACGACCGCTATTTTCTTAACCAAGTATGCACCCACATCGCCGATCTCGACTATCATGAGATCCGCATGTTCACGGGTAATTATGATGATTTCACCATCGCCAGCCTCGATGCCCGCGAGCAGCGTGAAAAAGCCAACAAGAAGATGGAAAAGCAGATCCACGACCTGAAAACCTTTATCAGCCGCTTCAGCGCGAATGCCTCCAAGGCCCGGCAGGCGACCTCGCGCCAGAAACTGCTCGGTAAGATCGAGGTCCAGGAAATCAAGCCCAGCTCCCGCGTCTCCCCCTTCCTGCGGTTTGCACCCAAACGCCGACTGGGCGACAAGGTGATCGAGGTCAGCAGCATTTCAAAAACCTACGATACAACGCTGTTCAAGGATTTTTCCTGCACCATCGGAAAGAAAGAACGGATCGCGATTATCGGCAAGAACGGGGTGGGCAAGACCACGCTGCTCAAGATCATCGCCGGACAGCTTGCGCCGGATACTGGCAGCGTGATCCTCGGCGATACAGTCGAGCTGAGTGTGTTCCCGCAGGATCCGGGAGAGGTTCTGCAGCCACCGGAAACCCAGGCCATGGACTGGCTGAAATGTTATTCGGAGGACAAGGAAATCAGCGAGACCGAGCTGCGCTCGTTCATGGGACGTATGCTGTTCAGCAAAGACGATGTATTCAAGCCCCTACAGGTGCTGAGCGGTGGCGAGAAGGCCCGCCTTATCCTAGCCAAGATGATGCTCGAAGGGGGTAATGTCGCCGTTCTTGATGAACCCACCAACCATTTGGATCTCGAATCGATCGAAGCGCTTAACTTCGCCCTTGACCAGTTCGAGAACACGATCGTGTTCGTGTCGCATGACCACCGACTGATCCGGTCCATCGCAACGCGCATTCTGGAGATCAAGGATGGCAAGATTATCGACCGGACGGTTGACGATATCAGCGCCTAGTCTCCCCACACACACCGCATCACGCATCACACGAAGGCATGGCATGAACGAGAACGATCCACGGATTGACTACGCCGGTGATCACAGCGCCGAGGACGTGCTGCGCTGGGCCATTGGGAAGTTCCACCCCTCGATCAAGGTCGCCTGCAGTTTCCAGAACTTGGTGCTGGTCCACATGGCCACACAGATCCGCCCGGACGTAACGATCTTCGCGATTGACACGGGCCGCCTGAACGAGGAGTCCTATCAATGTGCAGAGGACCTCTACCGGCTATTGGGGATTTCGATCGAGTGGTATTTCCCGCAACACGAACAGGTCCAGGCGCTGGAACGTGAAAAAGGCCTCTACTCCTTCCGGCGCAGTATCGCCAACCGCCAGGAGTGCTGCCATATCCGCAAGGTGGAACCGCTCAGGCGGGCACTGCAAGGGGCGCAGGCATGGATTACCGGCGTACGCAGCGATCAGGGAGATAGCCGGGCGGGAACGAGTAAGATCGAGGTCGATCACGTGCATGACGGCATCATCAAGATCAATCCGATCGCCGACTGGACCTGGGACCAGGTGCAGGATTACGTCAGGCAATACAACCTGCCGTACAACCGCCTTTTCGATGTCGGCTATCTCTCGATCGGCTGCGCCCCCTGCACCCGCCCGGTGCAAGCGGGTGAGGATTCCCGTGCCGGACGCTGGTGGTGGGAGCAGGGCGGACACAAGGAATGCGGACTTCACAACCGGAACTGGACGATTTAACGACGGGGGATCTTATGAGCATCTACGACAACAACGCCCTTTCCATTGGCAACACCCCGTTGGTGCGGCTGCACCGCATCCACAACGGTACGGCCGACCTCCTCGCCAAAGTCGAGGGCCGGAACCCGGCCTATTCCGTCAAGTGCCGGATCGGCGCTCACATGGTGCAGGACGCCGAGAACCGAGGCCTACTGCGTCCCGGCATGGAGATCATCGAGCCGACCAGCGGCAATACCGGCATCGCGCTGGCGTTTGTCGGAGCCTCCAAGGGCTATCACGTCACATTGATCATGCCCGCCACCATGAGCATCGAGCGTCGGAGAGTAATGAAGGCACTGGGTGCCGACATCATCCTGACCGAAGGCCCGAAGGGCATGCCCGGAGCCATCAAGAAAGCTGAACAGATGGCCGCAGCCAATGCTCATCGCTATTTCATGCCGCAGCAGTTCAAGAACCCGGCCAATCCTGAAATACATTACCTGACGACCGCCCCGGAAATCTGGCAGGATACCGCCGGTAAGGTCGACGTCTTGGTGGCTGGCGTGGGAACGGGCGGAACGATTACCGGCATCGCTCGCTATTTCAAGAACAAGCAGGGGCGTGCCGTTACCACGGTCGCCGTCGAGCCGGAAGACAGCCCGGTCATCACCCAGGCGATCGACGGCCAGCCGATCGAACCCGGCCCGCATGGCATCCAGGGAATTGGAGCCGGGTTCATCCCCGACATCCTGGACCTGGACCTGATTGACCGCGTCGAGCGGGTTTCAACGGAAGAGGCCATGCACTATGCCCGCCGCCTGGCGAGGGAAGAAGGATTGATATCGGGAATCTCGTGCGGGGCGGCAGCGGCGGCGGCCGTCCGGATCGCCAACGACCCGGCATTTACCGGCAGGACCATCGTCGTCATCCTTCCAGACTCCGGCGAACGGTACCTCTCCACCCCGCTTTTCGATGAATAAGAGAAAAGGCGACAAGGGAAGAGACGAGCACCGGCGTTATCTCTCCAGCGTTTTAAGATTGACAGCGGCAGCATTGGCGGGCAAAGTGCCTGCCCCGAGGCATCCAATGGCGGTTGTTGTTACGGAATGCAACAGGCGGAATGGCTTATAACAGTTTGATCCGGGGCTACCGGAAGGGGCAAGGCTGCAATGACAAAACATTTATTTGTGACGGGGGGCGTCGTATCCTCCCTCGGAAAAGGATTGACCGCCGCATCCGTCGCGCTGCTGCTTGAACGGCGGGGCTACCGCGTAAAACTGCAGAAGCTGGATCCCTACCTGAATGTGGATCCCGGGACCATGTCGCCCTACCAACACGGCGAAGTGTACGTGACCGTCGACGGTGCCGAAACCGACCTGGACCTGGGACACTACGAGCGTTTCACCGGGGTTGACTGCACCCAGGCCAGCAATTTCACCACGGGAAGGATCTACAGCTCGGTGATCTCGCGGGAGCGCGAAGGCGGTTATCTTGGAAAAACCGTGCAAGTCATTCCGCATATCACCGATGAGATCAAGAATGCCATCCGTGCGATGGATAGCGATGATGTGGACTTTGTGATCACGGAGATCGGCGGAACCGTTGGCGATATCGAATCCCTGCCTTTCCTTGAGGCGATCCGCCAGTTCCGGCAGGAGATCGGACGCCATAACGGGCTATTCCTGCATGTAACGCTCGTCCCCTACCTGAGCGCAGCGGGGGAAATGAAGACAAAACCTTCACAGCAATCTGTCGGCATACTGCGCTCGATCGGGATCATCCCCGACATCCTCATCTGCCGGTGCGAACGTCCGCTGGAACGGGATCAGAAGGAAAAACTGGCGCTTTTCTGCAATGTGGAGCCACAGCTTGTGATCGAGGAGATCGATGTGGCCAACTCGATTTACGAGGTTCCCCTCGCCTTGGCGGATCAAGACCTAGACGTCTACATCCTGGAGCTACTGCAGTTGCATGTGGATAATCTGGAATTGCAGGACTGGAGGGATATGGTCGATCGGGTGATTAACCCCAAGCACGGCACCGTCGAGATTGCCGTCGTCGGCAAGTATATCAGCCTGCAAGATGCCTACAAAAGCATCTATGAATCGTTGACGCATGGCGGGGCCGCCAATGATGTGAAAGTCAAGGTCCGACAGATCGAATCCGAGGAAGTCGAGCGCAAGAGCGCAGCGGAACTGCTGGACGGAGTCCATGGCATCCTTATTCCCGGCGGCTTTGGCGACCGTGGCATCGAAGGCAAAATCGCCGCCATACGCCATGCCCGAGAGAAGCAGATCCCCTTCTTCGGAATCTGCCTGGGAATGCAGTGCGCCGTCATGGATTTCTCCCGCCAGATCTGCGGACTGGCAAATGCCAACAGCAGCGAGTTCGATGCACAGTCCCCCCACCCCGTCATCCACCTGATGGCTTCGCAGCGGGAGATCTACCGCAAGGGCGGCACCATGCGGCTGGGCTCATACCCCTGCAACCTGGTGGCAGGCACCAAGGCGGCGGCGTGTTATGGCAAGCATGAGATTTCTGAGCGCCACCGACACCGCTACGAGTTCAACAATGCCTACCGGAAGCAATTGGAGGAACACGGGATGGTGTTCTCTGGCATGTCACCCGACGGCGAGCTGGTCGAAGTCATCGAGTACCCGGCGCACCCTTGGTTTGTCGCCTGCCAGTTCCATCCCGAATTTCAATCCACCCCCTTGAAGTCACATCCGCTGTTCAGGGGATTTGTGGAGGCTGCATTGCTGCACAGGAACAGCACGACGGCTTGATCATAGACTTTACGAGAGTGTTGGTAGCCCAAGGTTGGGGAAAGGATTAAAATGCCAAAACGGACAGACATACAGAAGATCATGATCATCGGTTCCGGTCCGATTATCATCGGACAGGGTTGCGAGTTTGATTATTCCGGCGTACAGGCCTGCAAATCGCTCAAGGAAGAGGGCTTCGAAGTGGTGCTGGTGAACAGCAATCCAGCCACCATTATGACAGATCCTGAGTTTGCCGACCGCACCTACATCGAACCGCTGACGCTGGACGTGCTCACGAAGATTATCGGACGCGAGCGTCCGGATGCGCTACTACCGACCTTGGGGGGCCAGACGGCACTCAACCTGGCCATGGAGCTGGCCAAGTCGGGTGTGCTGGAACGGCATGGCGTTGAAATGCTGGGAGCAAAGTCGGAGGTAATCCACAAGGCCGAAGATCGCAAGGCATTCAAGGAAGCAATGACCAAGATCGGCCTGGACCTGCCCCGCAGCGTGTCGGCGCATAATATGCAGGAGGCACTGGAGGCCAAGACGCAACTGGGCGATTATCCCCTGGTCATCCGCCCGGGCTTCACGCTCGGCGGAACGGGTGGCGGCATCGCCTACAATGATGAGCAGTATGTCGAGATCATCAAGCGCGGGTTGTTCTATAGCCCGACGTCGGAAGTCCTGGTCGAGGAGTCTGTCATCGGCTGGAAGGAATTCGAGATGGAGGTCATGCGCGACTGCAAGGACAACTGCGTGATCGTCTGCTCCATCGAGAATGTCGACCCCATGGGGGTGCATACCGGCGACAGCATCACTGTTGCTCCCATCCAGACACTGACCGACCGAGAGTACCAGCGCATGCGCGATGCATCCTTTGCCGTGATGCGCGAGATCGGCGTGGAGACGGGTGGATCCAATGTGCAATTCGCGGTTAACCCCGATACGGGACGGATGATCATCATCGAGATGAACCCACGGGTATCTCGATCTTCGGCACTGGCCTCGAAAGCCACGGGCTTCCCGATTGCCAAGATCGCCGCCAAACTGGCCGTCGGCTACAGCCTGGACGAAATCCGGAATGATATCACGAAGGAAACGCCGGCCTGTTTCGAACCGACGCTGGACTATGTCGTAACCAAGGTCCCCCGTTTTGCCTTCGAGAAATTCACGGCGGCCGACGACACCCTGGGCACGCAGATGAAATCCGTCGGCGAGGCCATGAGTATCGGAAAGACCTTCAAGCAATCCTTCCAGAAAGCCATGCGCTCGCTGGAAACCGGGCGTGCCGGGTTCGGAGCCGACGGCAAGGACGGTGTGTGGGAACGGCATGACGACGCCACCCTGACGGATCTATTGCGGCGCCCGAATGCAGGGCGCGTATTTGCCGTGCATGCCGCGTTCAAACGCGGCTGGACGCTCGAACACGTCTATGATTTAACGAAAATCGACCGATGGTTCCTGCGCCACTTCGAGGATCTCGTCGCCTATGAGGACGTCATCCGTGGCGTTGGCTCGCTCGACAAGCTGGTTGCCGATAAACCGCTTTTTGAGCAAGCCAAGGCATTTGGGTACTCAGACCGGCAGATCGCATACCTGCTCAATACTCAGGAGGACGTCGTACGGGCAGCCCGAGAAAAGACGGGACTGATGCCGGTCTACGGATTGGTGGACACCTGCGCGGCCGAGTTCAAGGCCTATACTCCCTATTTCTATTCCACCTATGGCGATGTCAATGAAACCAAGCCAAGCAATCGCAAGAAGATCATGATCCTTGGTGGCGGACCGAACCGGATAGGTCAAGGCATCGAGTTCGACTACTGCTGCGTACATGCCTCGTTTGCATTGCGCGATGCAGGCTTCGAGACCGTCATGGTCAACAGCAACCCGGAAACCGTCAGTACTGATTATGATACCAGTGACAGGCTGTATTTCGAACCACTGACGCTTGAGGACGTCCTCCACATCTACCGCAACGAAGGCTGCTGGGGCGCGATCGTTCAGTTTGGCGGACAAACCCCGCTGAACCTGGCAGCCGCCCTAGAGAAAAACGGAGTCAATATCATCGGCACTAAACCCGTCGATATCGAAGCCGCCGAGGATCGCAAATACTTCCAGGAGCTGGTCACCCGCCTCGGCATCCGCCAGCCAGCCAATGGACTGGCCGTCAGTATCGAAGAAGCCGAGGGGATTGCAGCCAATCTTGGCTATCCCGTGCTGATGCGCCCATCCTTCGTGCTGGGCGGACGTGCGATGGTCATCGTTTATAATGTCGAGATGCTGCGCAAGTACATGCGCGAGGCGGTCGAGGTCTCACAGGATCGCCCCGTCCTGATCGACCACTATCTGGAAGATGCGGTGGAAGTGGATGTGGACTGCATTTCCGACGGCGAAACCTCTGTTATCGGGTCGATCATGGAGCATGTGGAACTGGCCGGGGTGCATTCCGGCGACAGTGCCTGCACCATTCCTGCACCGACGCTCAGCGAAAATGTCAAGAAAACCATCCGCGAACATACGTTTGCCTTTGCCAAGGCGCTGAACGTGCGCGGGCTGATGAATGTGCAGTATGCCATTCATGACGATGTAGTCTATGTGCTCGAAGTCAATCCGCGGGCATCACGCACCGTGCCGTTTGTCAGCAAGGCGATCGGCGTTCCGCTGGCGAAACTGGCCGCCTTGGTCATGGCGGGTTACAAGCTCAAGGATCTGGGATTCACCAAAGAAGTCACCCCCAAGCATTACTCGGTCAAGGAAGCCGTCTTCCCGTTCGTGCGCTTCCCCGGCATCGACGTGATCCTCAGCCCCGAAATGAAATCCACCGGCGAAGTGATGGGTATTGACCGCGTGGGCGGAATGGCCTTCCTGAAAAGCCAGGTGGCGTCAGGAAATCGTCTTCCCTCTTCCGGCCCGATTTTCGTCAGTGTGCGCGACCGCGACAAGGACGAGTTGAAGGAGCTCGCTCCGCGCCTGATCGCACTGGGCTTCACCATCTATTCCACCCTCGGAACCAGTACCGCACTTCGCAACTGCGGTATTCCGAGCCGGGCGTTGTTCCGCATCGCGGACGGGCGTCCGAGTGTGGTTGACATGATCGAGGACAAGGAGGTCGGCTGGATTGTCAGTACCCCGGAGAGCGGTCCTGCCCCTCGCATTGACGAGATCAAGATGCGGGCACATGCCGTTATCCGCGGCATTCCGATCACGACGACCATTGATGGACTGAGGGCGGCGATTGCGGGACTCGAAGCCTTGAAGCGTAACCGAGAGATCGACGTCTGCAGCCTGCAGGAGTTCCACCGGTCACTGTCGAAGGTAAAGCTCCCAAAAGTAAGCAAATAGTCAAATCGATCAATCCCGAGGGGTCACACGATGAAACTGTCAATCGTTATTCCGGTTTACAATGAAATGGCCTCGCTGGATGAAATCATCCGTCAGGTGCTTGCCGTCGAGACTGGCCTCGAACGTGAATTAATTTTGGTTGACGATTGTTCGCGCGATGGATCCCGCGAGAAGCTCAGGGTTCTCAAGGATGATCATCCGGATTGGAAGATCATTTTCCATGAGTTCAACCAAGGAAAGGGTGCGGCCTTGCGAAGCGGGTTTAATGCCGCCACCGGCGACATCATCATGATCCAGGATGCCGATCTGGAGTACGATCCCAAGGATTACCCAACGCTGCTTGCTCCGATCCTCGACGGCCATGCAGACGTGGTGTATGGCTCTCGCTTCATTGGTGGAGGCCCGCACCGGGTGGTGTATTTCTGGCATTCGATGGGAAATCGTTTTCTGACGCTGCTTTCCAACATGATGACTGACCTGAACCTGACCGACATGGAGGTCTGCTATAAGCTCTTCCGGGCCGAGGTCCTTAAGAGCATCACCTTGAAGGAAGATCGTTTCGGGTTCGAGGTGGAAGTCACCGCCAAGGTCGCCCGCGGAAAGCGATGGCGCATCTACGAAGTACCAATTGCCTACTACGGACGCAGCTATGCGGAAGGCAAGAAGATCACATGGAAAGACGGGGTTCGTGCACTTTGGTGCATCTTGAAGTACCGACTCTCCCCGGTCAATTAGGGGGCTGCGCATAAATTCAAATTAATTGGTATTTCCCTGTGTTCAGTTCGGATTGTGATGCCTTTCTCGTAGTTCTTGGCGTTTTGAAATCCTTCGACCGTGAGGCCCGTTGATGTTCTTGTCGACTGATTCGTCACACATCAACGCATCGCGTTTATGAGCAACACGCCGAGTACAAAGCAAAGCCGACTGAAACAGCAGATTACGATTAGGAGAGATCCCTGCAGAAGTGACATGTTCCCACAAGGCGATTCACGAAAATTTTGATTTGCTTCCGGTTATCAGTTCACATAGAATCAACACACATTTTCAGGAGTAAATACATGCGTTATATGATTAATGCACCGCGAATCGCCCACGAAACCATTGATGGCGAAACGGTGCTCATCGATTTCGATAGTGGTGCCTATTTCAGCACCAGCGGCACCGGCGCACTGATGTTGGACGGCCTACTCAAGGGGTTGGACCGTGACGAGGTGATGGCGAGCTTGACAGGGTGCCTTGCGGGCGATCCCGCCGTCATGCGCGGTGCGCTGGACGATTTTATCCGGCAACTGGAGACTGAGGCACTGATTATTCCGTCGGTCGCTGAATCCCCGTCGCCGCCGCCCTGCGCTGCCGTGGCAAGCAAGGTCGACTTTTCTGTCCCGCTGCTTGAAAAATATACGGACATGCAGGACCTTCTGTTACTGGATCCGATCCATGAGGTCGGCGAACAGGGCTGGCCCTACAAGGCGGCGAGTGCCTGATTCATGATGTCTTTCGTTGAAAGGGATTTGCTGCTGTGCGCCGCCTTGCGACAGGACGACGAGGCAGCAACGGCGTGGACACGCTGGGAAACTGAGTTCGGCCTTGATGATGCCGATGGTGCCGCCATTGCCCTCGTGCCTCAAATCTACCGAAATCTGATGGCTCAAGGCGTGGCACCTGAATCGCTGAACAGCCTGAAGGGCATATACCGCCATCAATGGGCAAAGAGCCAAAGGCAATTACCCGCGCTAGCTGAGGCGTTCAGAGCCATGCATCGCGCGTCCGTTACCTGCGTGATGCTTGGCGGGCTGGCCATGCGGATGATCTACTATCCGGAGCCTGGATTCCGGCCCTTTACCGATGCCGATATTTGGATTCCCTGCGACCTTGGTTCAACAGCCCGACAGACGCTTCAGAATCTCGGCTGGCAGCCGCTCGCCCGTTCTCCCCTGCGCCGCCTCAAAGACCGGCTACGGCGGCGTTTCTATCAAACCTGGGCGCATCCCAACGGACAAAAGCTCCACCTTCATCGCCATATCGCACCGCAGCGCCCGGTGGCAGCGCTGGATCGGACGCTCGCGAGCGACGCCACCCCTGTATGCCTGCTTGAAGCCCCGGTACTGGTGCTGTCGCCCGCCAGCATGCTGCGCTCCCTGCTGTCGCATGAACGGCAGCTACCCCCCATCTCAATGGCCGACGCCACATGGGTGATCCGCACGGCAGGCGCCCCCTTGGAGGGGTCGGTAGTGGACGACATTGCTCGCCGTCATTCACCGATTCGAAAGCATCTCAGGGCATTGGCCGTTGCCAACGCCGCCAGTTGATCGGGCAGCAGGTCCAGCAGGCTGGCAATCGGAGCTAACGCATCCGCAAGCATGGTTCGGGTATCTACAATCGAACGGAATTCATCGAAGGTGGCATCGCTTTCCAACAACAAACGGTTGATTGGAACCGCACGGATCCGGGCCATGGCTTTCGCATCCAATGCCAAGGGCATCTTCAGCGAGAACCAGGCCCCATAGCGCGCCAGCCGGGACACCATGTCGGGACTGCCGCCATAGGCATGCAGAACCAGCCCCCGTGGACAGCCGCCAACCTCGTCCATCACGTCGCACAAGGCGCCCCATGCGCTCACGCAATGGACAACGGCGACACGTCGGAAGCGCTGCGCCAACTTTAGTTGATCAAGGAAAACCGCACGTTGAAATGCATGATCAACGAGAGGGCGCCTGGTAAAATCAAGACCGATCTCGCCAACCACCGCGCCAGGATCACCAGACAGATGCGATGCCAACAGATTCAGCCATACAGGCCGCTCATCCTCGGAAGGAAGCCACCAGGGATGGATCCCGTAGGCAGGAACCATGCCGTCGACCCGTCCGGCGGTGCGTTGCACCGCCAGCCAATCCGCAGGCCCCGTACCGCAACAACACGACGGATATCGATCCCGTGGAAAATCCCCGATGGCTTCCGCCCAGGCGGACGCCACATGACAATGGGCATCAAAAACGGTATTCATCAATAGACGAGGATCTCCAGCCATTTTTTCCCGTTATTGCCAAGCGACCATTGGCCACTTCGTTCAACCACCAGGTGCAAGCCATTACGCCCAAGCACCTGACGGTTGACCGACAGCACCTGCGGCGAACGGCTGGAGGAGCCCTGCTCGGCGCTGTGCAGACGGTGCCCGCGAAGAATCACACCGCCCTCGGATACCTCCAGAACCAATGCTCCCGAGGGCTCCCCCTCCCCCTTCCACAAATCAGGGTAACGCACGAAGTAATCCAGCGGACGGTTCACGTTGATCAGCAATTCAAAGGCCACCGGATGATCGGATAGGTAATTCCGCATCGAGAACTCACGAACCGGATCGGTGGTGGTGTACAACGCCAGCGGATTGATTCCCGTCAGGTTCCATCCATTATAATTCCCGTGACGATTGTCCAGTTTCTGGCCGTTGGCCCAGATAGAGAAACGCCGCGTCCGGATCATGCCGACCTCCAGATGCAGATGGGACCGTACCACGGGAATAATCGAGGACGGCGTATTGCCAAGCACACCGAGAACCTCCCCGCGCCGCACACGCTGCCCTTCGCGAACGCGCTTGTCTACGGCGCTCAGATGGGCATACAGGGAATAGATCGTGCCGACCGGATCCTCATGCTCGAGCACCACATAGATGCCATAGTTTGAATTGCCTGAATGCGCACTGATATGCGCCACGCGTCCATCGGCAATCGCCATCACCGGATCCATGGCCCGCTGTCGGCGGTCGCGCGTGAGGGGCGCAATATCAATACCCTCATGAAAGGAGGGCAGGATCCGACCGCCCTGACTCGCAGTACGCACAGACCCATAATGCGCCGACTCGACGCGACCAGCCGCCGTTGGCATGAATACTGAGGCATCCTGTATCAGCACAAGATTCGACTGGGCCGTGGGGAACCCGACCTGCATCGGATGAACCACCGGGACAGCGGGCAGCGTTTCCGGAGCGGCCACCATGATGGGGACCTCCGCCGGGGAGCCAGTCTTCGCCGCGTCTTCCCCCGGGCTGCGGCCCCGCCACCAGATCACAAAGAATACATCAAAGACAAGCAGGGCGGGAAGCCAGCCCCAGTGCCTTAGGAAACGCCGCCGCGCGGTCGACCTTCGAACCTGCTCCTTGTGACTAATCCGCATCGATAAACACCATTCATCAGGGGTTGAAATAGACGCATTCCATATCGGACCACCCAGTGGATCCTACCAGCGGAACCTGCATGGGATCACATATCTCGAGCCAGGCCACGTTGCGAGGTTCCTTGGCCAGCGCCGCCATATCAGCGGAAAAATCGGTCCCGCTGTACTCGTAATAACCGAACTCGTACCATGCGCCCTCGATCTTGTGCAGAAAAATATTAAAATTATCCAGGTGATATGTCTTTAGCAAGTCACGCACCCCAGGATTACCCTCGGCATGCAAGCGTCGATACGCCTCGATGCATTCCTCCTTGAGCTTCACAACCATCCCAACCCGTTTGACATCATGTTGCTGATCATTCTTCATAAATATGCCAGGAACTTAACGGCCTGCGCCGCGCCGTCCCTTCCTTTCCACCGGTGCTTGTAGTTTTTCCTCAACGGCAGCGACCACCTGATCCACCGTTAAATGCTCCATGCAATGCGCCTTGTCCACGCAGTAGCGGTCGCCATAATGCGGACAGGTATGCGCTACGTGATCATAAACGCAAGCGGCCGGAAAACCTGCCGGCATGACCACCTTATTGAACGCCCCGGTCGGATCGTAGGGACGGCAATACGCGGGATTCGTGGGTGCAAACAGGGAAACCGTATGATTCGCCTTGTACATTCGCCCGTTGCTCGCCTGCACCGCGCCGGGCTCGTTCGTTTCGCTTGCAGAGCCGGCGATATGATTAGCGAAACTGTCGTTGCCGACAGAAACGGCAAACGCCCCGGAACTCAGGAGATACGCATCGACCGCCAAGCTAGTCACCTCGATCAGGTTCGTGAAGGGTCCCTTGCCAAAGACCTCCTGCGATATCTTGAGGTCGTAATTGCCATTCGGGCCGAACTGTTTGGCCCCCATGATGACGACCTTGCAGGCCAAGTCTGACGTCAGGATTTGCGCCAGCCGCCGATAATTCTGCGCTGGCCAGATCTTGCTGAATTGCGCCGACCCTATATTCAGCGCCACACAGCGTCCCGACCGCAGCCCCTCACGCTTTACAATCGATTCCCCCTCGCGGATGGTTTTGGCATCGTATGGCAGGTCGAAACAAACCTTTGGAGCCTTCATCCCAAGCGCCGTCAACCCGCTAAGGTAGGCCTCGACCATGTGCCCGTCAGGCCGCGCCGGAAGGCTGCTCGCGAAGGGATGCAGGAGGCGGGCAAGAAAAAACTCCCTTGCATCGCGCCGATGCGGCATGAGAATACGAACGTCCCTACCCCACGGCATGTAAATCCCATTCTTGCCCCGGCCCTTCAAATCCAGGAACGTCTGGATCCCCTTGGCGCGAGCGGCATCCCGCACACCCCGGGCGGTCGCCATGCGCTGTTTCGGCGAATCGACGAAAACGGCGTCCACCAAGCCGTTCTTCATGATTTCAGCCAAGGGTGCCTGGACCTCTGAAACCACCAGGGAAACGGAATCAAAGGCCGCCTTCAAAGCATGGATCGTCGGAATAATCCAGACTAGATCGCCCAACCACCCAGAATAAACCACCATGATACGATTTTTCATTTACCCCCCAATATATCCATAATCGTTTCAAAAACAGAGTCCGGATGCAACATTTTCATGCATTTCGGATCGGCGCATCCCCGTCGATAACAGCGGCATGCCTCCGTTGTCCCGACCGGGCGGCAGTCCACCGATGCGCACAGCACACGGTTCCAGGTCCCCGCCGGTTGATCCGGGAACCGGCGCGACGGATCATACGGTGCATAACGCCCCCAATTCGTTGGACCGAACAACGACACGGTCTTGTTGTGGGCATCCTCACCGACCGATCCGGCAATATGCATCGGCCCCGTATCATTCCCCACGACCACCCTGGCCACCTGGGCATACCGCAGCAAATGCACATCGCGCTGCAGGTGCCGCTCGGCGGAAAGTCCGTTGTCACTGACCAGATCGATGCATGATTCACCGTCAATCAGCCCCTCCGCTGCAAATTGAGCGATCGTCCGGGCATCATGGCTCCCATCCGCCTTGAAAGCGGCCGCCCCAGTGAAAACCACCCGGTGCCCCGCCTCCAGCAACAGGTTCGCCAAGATCCTGAAATGCGCCGCCGGCCAGCGTTTGGTATCGCGGCTCGCCCCAAGATTCAGCACGATCACGGAGCCCGACCGCAAGTCGCGCTCGGCAATCAGGCGTTCACTTTCCTCAACGGCCTGCGCCGGCAATGCCAAGGCAAACGTGTAGACCGGTGGTGCGTCCACCAGCACGCGGGAGAATGCAAGCAACTCCTCGACCCGATGCTGCCCGGGAATCAGTCGTGGAAGCGATTCGGCCCAAGGGGAATACAGGGCGGCCATCCCCTTGCAATCCGCCGCGTGCGGACGCAGCCGTCTGCCGCCCCGGCAGGTCAGCAGCAGACCGGACTGATCATTCCCGGCCAGATCAAGCACCGTATCGACAGCGGCCAGCGACAGTTGGCGGCGCACCTCGAGGCAACCAACATCGCCCCCCAGCACCAAGACCTCATCCGCCAGCACGCCCTTCTGGGGAAGCACCAGTGGAGCCTGCTTCTGCTTGACGACCAGCGTGATATGCACATCGCGCAAGGCCCGGCGCAACGTGTGCAAGGCCGGCAGTGCAAAGTAGAAATCCCCAATCGCCTTCGGGTATAGAATGGCCAGCCGTTGCAGTTTTGTTATGTCAACCATGGGGACAAGAAGCTAGCATTCAAGCCATCGAACGTAAAGCGAAAAGGCAAATTGACCAGAAACAAAACCTCGACGTACCCCGCTAGCGTATTACCGTTTCACCTCAAAATGTGATTCTTTTTTTTACCTCTATTGCGTGTTGACATTTATTCTAAAATATGGGTTAATTCGACTCAGTTGAAGGCACTGCCCCCATCGTCTATCGGTTAGGACACCAGGTTCTCATCCTGGTAAGCGGGGTTCGATTCCCCGTGGGGGTGCCAATCGCTAACGCGCATGAATGGGGGCAACGCAGTCAATGCTGTTAATCACGTGCCTGTTTTCGCGTTTGATTAAATATTAAGAGAAAACACTAACCCCGCCGGAGGATGGATGTATACGCGCAAGACATTGGAAGAACTCGCTGCCAGCCATGGAACCCCTTTGTTTATTGTTGATCACGATCAGCTTCGCAAGAACTATGCAACATTCAAACGCCATCTTCCCCGTGTTCAAGTCTATTATGCCGTCAAGGCGAATCCAGATCCTGCCATCATCAAAACACTCTTCGAGGCAGGCTCGGCCTTTGATGTGGCCTCCATGCCGGAGTTCAATCTCGTCTATGACCTGATCAAGGATATGCCTGCCAAGGCACGGCAGCAATGGATATGGGACAACATCATTTATGCCAATACCATCAAGATCCCGGCCGCATTGAAAGCACTTGATCGCTACAAGGCGTTGGTGACCTACGACAATCTGGAGGAAATCGGCAAGATCAAGACCTACGCACCGAATTCCGGGCTTGTCCTGCGTCTTGCCGTGCCGAATACCGGAGCCGTCTGTGAACTGTCATCAAAATGCGGAGCCGCACCGGGCGAAGCGGTGGATCTGATGCTTGCCGCCGAAAAAAGCGGCCTGGCCGTCGAAGGTATCAGTTTCCACGTCGGCAGCCAGACCACTAATTTCGAGAATTATGTCCAGGCGCTGAATCTTGCCGCTAACGTTTACGAGGAAGCAAAGAGCCGTGGATGCAGTCGCCTTAACCTGCTCGATATCGGAGGAGGGTTCCCGGCCCCCTACGACGACAGTGTCAAACCCTTCAGCGAGCTGGCCAAGATTATCAACACCGAGCTGGATCGCTTATTCCCTGCTGAAGTCCAGGTTCTGGCGGAACCGGGGCGGTTCATGGTTGCCACCGCCGGTGTCGCCGTCTCTTCAATCATCGGCAAGGCTGTGCGTAACGGCAAACACTGCTATTACATTGACGACGGCGTCTACCACACCTTCTCCGGCATCATCTTTGATCATTGCCAGTATCACCTCAAGGCGTTCAAACGCGGAGCATCGACCCTCTGCACGGTCTTCGGACCGACCTGTGACGCCCTGGACGTGATTTCGATGGCCGAGACGCTGCCGATCAACCTGAACCTCGGCGATCTGCTTTACAGCGAGAACATCGGGGCCTACAGTCGGGCGTCATCGACCTATTTCAACGGGTTCCCGCCCGCCCAGACAATCCATATCAACCAGTAAATGAATCGCGTAGGTCGGGCACCCTTGCCCGACCTTCCGGGCAACGATCCGCTGGCGACCACACGGCTTATGCAATGGCGGGGGCATCCTTGCGGCACCGCACTTATCTCGCCTTCAGCGGCGGGCGCGGAAGCGCCGAATCAGCGCATTGGTTGAGCTGTCGTGAGCCAGCGTCGGTTCACTTGACGAACTCAACTCCGGCAGGATCTTTCCTGCCAGGACTTTGCCCAGCTCGACACCCCACTGATCGAACGAGAAGATATTCCAGATGACCCCTTGCACAAAAACCTTGTGCTCATAGAGACCGGTCAACGCGCCAAGTATCTCCGGTGTCAGCCGATCGGCCAACAGCGTATTGGTCGGACGGTTCCCATCAAACACCTTATGCGGGATAACCAGTCCTTCAACCCCTTCATGCTCGACCTCGTCACGCGTCTTGCCAAACGCCAACGCCTCGGTCTGCGCGAAGAAATTGGACATCAGTTTGGCATGGTGATCTCCGATCGCATTCTGGCTCTGGCAGAATCCGATAAAATCACAAGGAATCAACTTGGTTCCCTGATGGATCAATTGATAAAACGCATGCTGACCATTGGTTCCGGGTTCACCCCATATCACTGGGCCAGTCTGCCAGGAGACGGCATGACCGTCCCGCCCGACATATTTTCCACTGCTTTCCATATCCATCTGCTGCAGGTGGGCGGAAAACCGGTGTAGATACTGGTCGTAAGGCAGGACAGCGTGTGTCTGCGCATTCAGGAAATTGTTATACCAAACCCCTAACATCGCCAGTATAACCGGCATGTTCTGCGCCATCGGAGCCTCCGCAAAATGGCGATCCATGGCATGGAAACCATCCAGCATACGCCCGAAATGATCAGGACCGATCGCCACCATCAGCGGCAAGCCGACGGCAGAACACATCGAATAGCGGCCACCCACCCAATCCCAGAATTCAAACATGTTGGCCGTGTCAATACCGAACGCCGCCACGCCCTTGGCATTCGTAGACACGGCGACAAAATGCTTGGCCACGGCCACCTCGGGTGCCGCCAGCGAGGAAAGCAACCAAGCCTTCGCCGTGTTGGCGTTGGTCATGGTCTCCTGCGTTGTGAAGGTCTTGGATGCCACGATAAAGAGCGTTTCGGCAGGATCGAGGCCGCGCGTCACTTCGGCAAAATGCGTACCATCGACATTCGAGATAAAGCGCACATCAAGATCACGCTGTGAATACGGCTTCAATGCTTCAGTAGCCATTGCCGGGCCCAAATCCGAACCGCCAATCCCGATATTGATCACGTTACGGATCCGCTGGCCGGTATACCCCTTCCACTCCCCGGAACGTACAGCATCCGCAAAGCGGCCCATGCGGGACAACACGGCATTGATCGCAGGCATCACATCCTTGCCATCAACCAGCACGGGGGTATTCGAGCGATTCCGAAGGGCGGTATGCAACACCGCACGCCCCTCGGTCTCATTGATCCGCTCACCGGAGAACATACGGGCAATCGCCTCGGGAACCTGGCGTCCATTGACCAGCGCCATCAGCAGCCCCATCGTCTCTTCATTTACACGGTTCTTGGAATAATCCAAGAATAATCCGGCCGATTCCAGCGTCATGCGCTCGACGCGACCTTGATCCTCGCGGAACAGCGAGCGCAAATGTACTTTTTCCATTTCGGACGCATGCACCCCCAGTGCCCGCCATTCCTTCAGATCAACGACTTTATTCAAATATATATTTTTCAATGACATCCCTTTGCAGAATTCTTTTGATTAACGACTGGAATTCAGAATATTTTTAAGACTTTAACCCAGATGTCCGTGAAAGACAAGAAAATCGAGAAAATGTTCCTGATTCGATGCAATTGAACCTTGACGCTGCATGATATCTGTATCTATCATACAACCGAATTTTGAACAGGAGAATTTTATGAAAATGATACGCGTTTGTCGATTTTCTGCCTTGGTTGCAACCGTTGCCCTTCTCCTTTGCGGATGCGAGGATAGCAACAACCAGAAAACACTGGGACAGGGGTATGATTTCGGGTCAAATGACCGTAATCTTTACCTGGCTGTCGGAGATAGCATTACGTATGGGTCGGGAAGCACCTCGTATCCAGAGATTCTCAGTTCGATGCTCGGCAAGCCCGTTATCAATGAAGGCATCCGAGGAGAGCGCACGCATTCCGGGGCAGCTCGCATCGACGAGGAACTCAGGGCGTATCACCCGGGGTTTCTGCTGATTATGTACGGGGCCAATGATGTTGTTCACCAGTACAGTCCCGACCGAGTTAAGGAACTATTACGAATCATCATCAAGGCAGCCAAGGACAATCATACGATACCGGTGATTGCAACGATCACCCCCCATATCGCGTACCGAGAGGAAATATTCAATCCTCTCGTCAAGGAACTTAATACCCGAATTCGCCGGTTAGCCAAGGAGGAGGGCATCCGACTCGTCGAGCTACAGACGCTATTCGATGAACACCCAGAATACATTGGCGATGACGGACTGCACCCAACCGATGAAGGGCTGTCCATCATTGCCGCCCAATTCTTCGACGTGCTTCGCTAACCGGCGTTAGCGCAGTGCCGTCTGCGCAGGGCCCGACATCCCCTCGCGAACCCTTTCAATGCGACGGGTGCGTCCGCTTTTCGGATCAATATCCAGGATGACGCCTTCCAGCAGCGCTTCGCCATTGGCCAGATCGAATTTACCGGGCATGCCCGTAAGGAACGTTCCAAGCACCGCTTTCAGATCCCGTCCTATCGCGGAGTCCTTGACACCGGTCATTCCCAGATCGGTTAGGTATCCCGTGCCCCCCGGCAGCACCACGTCATCAGAGGTCTGCACATGGGTATGCGTACCCACCACGGCACTGACCCTGCCATCAAGATAGCGTCCGAAAACGATTTTTTCCGAGGTGGCCTCGGCATGGAGCTCAACCAGTCTGATTTTTCCATCCAGCGGCCCTGCCAGAATGGCATCTGCGGCGCGAAAGGGACAATCGTTGGGCTTCATGAAGACGCGTCCGATCACCGAAATGACGGTTACGGGGCCATGTGGCGTTGGCACCGTAATGCAGCCATGCCCAGGACAGCCCGGTGCGAAATTGGCCGGCCTAAGAATCCTGGGCTCGCGGTTGGCCACAGGAACGTACTCCTTCTGGTCCCACGCATGATCCCCCAGCGTGATGACGTCCGCCCCCGCCGCAAAGAGTTCATCCGCCACTTTAAGCGTGATCCCGTTGCCTCCAGCGGCGTTCTCCGCATTAACCACCACGAAATCCACCCCGGCGGTGCGACGCATCCGCCCCGCTACCTGCGCGAATACAAGCCGACCAGGGCCGCCGACCAGATCGCCGACCATCAGTATTTTCATGATACGGATCCCTTCCGGCTATTTCGCGTAATCAATGCAACGACGCTCGCGAATAACCGTCACCCGGATTTGCCCCGGATATTTCAATTCAGCCTCGATCTTACGGCACATATTGCGCGCCAGCACAATGGCGGCATTATCGTCAACCGTATCCGGCTCGACCATGACGCGGACCTCGCGTCCAGCCTGGATCGCGTAGCTTTTCTCAACGCCCTCAAAACTGTTGGCGATCGCCTCCAGTTTCTCCAGACGCTTGATGTACAGGCCGGTGGTTTCGGAGCGGGCACCGACACGCGAGCTGGAGATGGCATCGGCCGCCGCACACAGGACGGCATACAGCGTGGTCGCTTCCACATCCTCGTGATGTGCAGCCACAGCATTGACCACCTCAGGCGTCTCGCCCATACGCTTGAGCAGATCGGCGCCAATCGTGGCATGCCCGCCCTCGACCTCGTGATCAAGAGCCTTGCCGATATCGTGGAAGATACCGACCCGTTTCGCCAGCAAGGGATCCAGTCCCAATTCACCTGCCATCAACCCCATCAGATTTGCAACTTCGATCGAATGACGAAGGACGTTTTGCGTATAACTCGTCCTGAATTTCAGGCGACCCAACGTCTTGGCAAGTTCTGGATCAACCCCTTGGATCCCCAACTCGAACAACGCATCCTCGCCAGCCGCCTTGATGGTCTCCATAACCTGTTCGTGCGTCTTCTCGACCAATTCCTCAATGCGGGCCGGATGAATCCGGCCATCCAGGATGAGCTGTTCGAGGGCTTGCTTGGCCACTTCACGGCGGATCGGGTCGAAGCCACTGATCACGACCGCTTCCGGCGTATCATCAATCAGGATACTGACGCCGGTAGCCGCCTCCAAGGCACGAATGTTGCGCCCGTCGCGCCCGATAATGCGGCCCTTCATGTCATCACCCGGCAACGCCACGGAGGAGGTCACCACATCACTGGTGTGGCTGGCGGCATAGCGCTGGATCGCATGCGAGATAATCTTGCGGGCTTCGCGTTCGCACATTTCCTTGGCTTGATCCTGGGAACGCCGGACCAGCACACCGACTTCGCCATGCAGCTCCTGCTCCACCCGGCTCATCAGCGCCTGGCGGGCCTCGTCACGAGTCATCGCAGCAATCCGCTGCAGCGTCTCCTGTGCCTTGCCCTGTTGCACACGAACCGCTTCCAATTCGGCAGTTAATTGCTGCTCGCGCTTGTCAATATCGGAAAGTTTCTCATCCACGGAATGCTCTTTACGATCAAGCATTGCAACTTTTCGATCCAGATTATTCTCACGCTGAGCAACACGTTCCTCGATCTGCTGCAGCTCCTTGCGCCGAGTCTCGGTTGAGAGTTCGAACGCTTCCCTTGCCTTGAGAACCTCCGCCTTGGCGCTAAGTTGCGCCTCTTTAAGCATGGCGTCCGCTTCACGCCGTGCATCCTCAACCCGACGCTGCGCCTGCATCTCAACCGTATCCGCACTCACCTTCCCCATCATATGCCTGATCAGGTAGCCAACTCCGCCGCCAGCTATACCTGTCAAAATACCCGTTATCACCGCTATGAGCATCATCCCCTCCTTCTCTTCTCGTTATCGTCTGCCGCTGGCAATCCGCCCTTCGAATTGCTGACAACCGACGTTGTTTACTCCATCCGGACGCAACGGATGGTCCGTTGCTCCGTCACCACCCAATCAACCGGTCGATCCCATGGGTCCTGCTTGAGTTCAGGACACACCTGAACGTCAAAACAGACCCCCACCGACGTCAATCCACCATCCCTACATTCCATTCCTAACAGTCGGTCGTAATAGCCCTTGCCATAGCCAATCCGCCCCCCCGCCAGATCAAAGGCCAAGCCCGGCACAACCATCAGAACCGTGCCAACCAATGTTTCAAACGTCTCCGTATCCGGCTCGGGGATCCCGTGATGCCCGACCCGCAGGGGCTGGTCCCCAGCCCATTGCTTGAATCCATAGATCTTCTGTTCCGGCTGATAAGCGGGCAATAAAATCCGACGTCCCGACTGGCGACAGTTCTGTAGCACCCTATCCAACCGAACTTCCTGCGCCAGCGCAGCAAAAAGACACACGGTCGACGCCGTCCGATACGCATCCAACGCCAGCAGCCGCTGCGCGATCGCCAAACTAGCCGAGGTCAGCCAGGCATCCTCCAGCGTCTTGCGCCAAGCCAGCAACTCTCCCCGTATAGCGGACTTCCCACGATCAATCATGCCCCGCCCCTCTCTCCCCCCGCCCCTCAACCCTCTTCTCCCGCCCTGCCCCCCTCACCTCCACCATCCGCCGGGCAATGGTTCCCTCGTAGCCCCCATCCACCGGTTCATAATACATGGCCGTCGTCGGCACATACTCCTGGTCAACGTAATTCCCCTTGAAATCATGCGGGTAGACATAAGCCGGAGATGCGGGGCCGCCCTCCGTAACCTTGAGGTGCTTGTTCTTAAGATGCTCAGGAACCGGCAAACTGCGCCCCTGCTCAACATCCTTGAGCGCGGCATTGATCGCCTTGTAGGAGGCATTGCTTTTCGGAGCCGTCGCCAGATACGTGGTCGCCTGCGCCAGGGTGATCCTCGCCTCGGGCATCCCGAGAAACTCGACCGAGTGCATCGCCGCCACAGCCATCAACAATCCGCGAGGATCGGCATTGCCAATGTCCTCGGACGCCAGGATCACCAGCCGACGGGCAACAAAACGGGGATCCTCCCCCGCATACAGCATCTTGGCCAGCCAGTAGATCGCGGCTTGCGGATCGGAACCCCGTACACTTTTGATGAAGGCCGAAATGGTATCGTAATGACCATCCTCGTCATGGTCGTAAACCACGGTCTTTTTCTGAACCGAATCCTCGGCAACAGCGGGTGTCAAATAGACCGAGCCATCTGCCGCCGCAGGCGTCGTCAGCACGGCCACCTCCAGCGCATTCAGCGCCCGGCGAGCATCGCCCTCGCAAACCCGTGCGATATGCGCCAGGGCCGACGCGTCAGCCTTCACCGGATAGAGTCCCAATCCACGGTCCTCGTCACGCAGTGCCCGCTGCAAAAGGTCAAGAACAGCCGTCTCGGCAAGCGGTTTGAGCTCGAAAACCATCGACCTCGACGTCAAGGGCGTATTGATAAAGAACATTGGATTGTGGGTAGTCGCCCCGATCAGCGTCACCGAGCCGTCTTCAACAAACGGAAGCAGCACATCCTGCTGGGCTTTGTTGAAACGGTGGATTTCATCCACGAAAAGAATGGTTTCCCGCCCCTCGCTTGCCCGTCGGTGCTGGGCGCTCTTGATCAGGGCGCGCAATTCGGCAACGCCAGCCAAAACACCGCTGGTGCGGACAAAGCAACGTTTGGTAGCGGCGGCAATCACTTCCGCGATCGAGGTTTTTCCGCATCCCGGGGGCCCATACAGGATTACACTGCCAAGCCGGTCGGCATGGATCGCCCGCTTCAGCAGGCGTCCCTCACCGAGGATATGTTCCTGCCCGGCAATCTCATCAACCGTCTGTGGACGCATGCGCGCAGCGAGCGGAGACGCCCCTATGTGCCCATGTTCCGGTGTTTTAAACAAATCCATACCCGTCCCGTAAAAAAATACCCCGCCGTGCCGAAGCAGGCGATGACTCTGAACCTCAAGTGTAGAGGTGGGTGCTCTAGGTAGTGCGAAACTCCCGAGACAGTTTATACTGGATCAGAGTGCTTTGCCTGTGTATCGAACAAAGCAGGGTAAAAAATTCCTATTACGAGTATGTATTCTTATATTATAGACCAGTATCAAAAACCAATAACTCACTCATTATCGGATAATCGCAACCCCGCCACGCTCCCGCCTAATCCACCCTTGACCACCCAACGGTAACGCCATCAACCTAACGAAAACTCACACCCAGAGCCTGCGTCAGTTCCGCCTTGATCCCTGCATGCAGCACATTCGCCTCATCATCGGTCAACGTCCGCTCACTCGACTGATATGTCAGGCTATATCCCAAACTTCGACGCCCAGCATCCACCCCTTCGCAAAGGAAGATATCAAACAAGGCAGCCCCTGTCAACTCTGTAGGCGCCGATTTTTCGATGACCTGGATAATGTCTCGGTGACTGATGGCGGCATCCGCCAGCACGGCCATGTCACGGCTGATTGACGGGTACTGGGGAATCGGCTGGTAGGCGGGTGTCTTGAAGACATTGGCCAGTAGCGGACGCAGGGACAACTCTCCGATAGCCACGGGATCATTCAACCGGCGCGACTGACGCAACGTCTTTCCTAAGAGGCCAATATAACCGATCCGTTCGGACCCGATGAACACGTCCACAGCACTTCCCGGCTCGCATTGGACAACACTCGCGGGAACAAATGTGACCCGTCCGGCACGCAACACCGAGACCAACTGCTCAACCACACCCTTAAGCCCCAGGAATACGGCTTCGTCCTGCACACGTCCCCGCCTGAGGGTATCCCCGCGTTGCTCCCCAGCCAGCCCGATCGCCAGATGCGTGGCTTCGCGGATCGCACCACCGGCATCCCGCCGGAATACGGTTCCAATCTCGAAAAGCGCCGCCGAAAGCACCTGCCGGGCACGATTACGAGCCAAGCACTCGACGAGCTGGGGCATCAGGGCGTTGCGCAACACCCCTTGGTCCGCGCTCACCGGGTTAGGCAATACAACCCGCTCAGCAGCATCGGAACTATCAAATTCATCCAGCAACGGTGAGGCCGTAAAGCTGTAACTCATCATTTCGCAAAGCCCTAGCCCGACGAGGACCTCGCGGCAACGGAAAAGCGCACGAACCGGCGAATCATCGGCTCCCGGCACGACCGTTGCCGAGGGAACCGTATCGGGAATATGCTCAAGCCCGTGCATCCGGGCCACTTCCTCAATCAGATCCGCCTCGCACTCAAGATCGGGGCGGAACGAGGGTACATCCACGACAAACACCCCGTCGTCCTGCAAGCAAACGGGTAATTCCAGCGACTTGAATATGGCGATTACGCGATCGGTGGGCACATCCACACCCAGCACCCGACGCAAGCGCTGAGGCGTCAGCATGACGCGACGCGACGGGGCCACCAGCGGATAGACATCCACCATTCCACAGGCGACTTGCCCGGTCGCCAGCGCCTGCATCAGAGCGGCCGCCCGGTTGCTGGCCCAGTCGACACGCGCCGCGTCCACACGACGTTCAAACCGGTGCGACGATTCGGTCGAAAGCCCGAGCGTTGTCGCCGTCCGGTGGATCAACCGGGGATCGAATGCCGCACTTTCCAGCAACACCGTGGCCGTGGTCTCGCGAATCTCGCTGCCCGCGCCTCCCATCACCCCGGCCACGGCAACGGCAGACTGCGCGTCGGCAATCACCAGCATCGAGGGCGTCAGGTGCCGCTCAACGCCATCCAGCGTCGCCATGGTTTCGCCCGCCCGCGCCCGCCGAACCACGATCTGCCGATCCTTTAGTAGGGCGTAATCAAAGGCATGCAGGGGTTGACCGCATTCGAGCATCACGTAATTGGTGATATCGACCACATTATTGATCGGACGCACGCCGCACAGGGTCAGCCGACGCTGCATCCACTCGGGACTCGGGGCGATGTTAACCTCGGTCAAGACCCTTGCCGTATAGCGAGGGCAGGCCAGCGAATCCTCAATCCGCACCAACACCAGATCGCCGACCGCCAAAGATCCCTCCGTGACCTTGACCTCGGGCACCTTGAGCGGTTTCCCGTAAAGTGCTGCCAGTTCCCTGGCCACGCCGATAACGCAAAGACAGTCCGGACGATTCCAAGTGATCTCCAATTCCAGCACTGTTTCCGATGGTCCCAGAATCTCGCTCAACGGAGTTCCCGCCACCGTTTCGCGCGGCACTAGGAAAATGCCGTCGTGATGGTCCGAAAGTCCCAGTTCATCCTCTGCACATAGCATGCCTTCCGACACCTCGCCCCGGATTTTCGATCGTTTCAGCTTGGTTCCGTCGGGCAACACCGTGCCCGCCCCGGCAAAGGCCGCCTTGTCGCCCGCCTCGAAATTCAAGGCACCACAGACCACCGGCAGCACGGACTTCCCATCAAATACCTCGCAAAGCCGCAGGCGATCCGCATTCGGATGCTGCCTTAGCGACCGGATCTCGCCAACCACGATACCCGCGAAATCGCCCCCCACGGTGTGGATTCCTTCCACCTCGATGCCTGAAAACGTCAGCTTATCGCCGATATCCTTCGCCGATATCCCTGCCAGATCTACATATTCATTCAACCAACTAATCGGTACTTTCATATCAAAACCATCTCAATACATTCACAGCAAACACCAAAAAACAACACTTTTTTAATGTTAATCTGAAACCCCTCGTTAAACAACTCAAAACCGTTTCAGAAACCCAGATTTGCAAAATTCCGACGCATTCCACGCTCCGCCAGCACTCCTTTTGAGCGGATCCGCCCTGTGTATTTTTTCTTGTTGATCAATAAGTGATTGCAACATTGGGGGAATGTGGTTTATCCTTTGCAAAGTTTTATTTTGGCACCTTATCAGAGGGAGCGTCAACAATGGGCATAAAAATATCGGCTGGGGTTTGTGGGGTTATCCTTATCTGCGCCAACATCGGCCTTGCGGGGCTGCATCGGGACCCATTACCAGGGGAACCGCAAAAGGAACCTGCGGCAACTGCTGTCGCACCGACAACCGTTCCGCCCACCGAGACGACGCCTGAGGAGGTGCAGCCCGCCCAAGTTCCGCCCACCGAAATCCCCACTCCCAATCCAGTGGATGTCACCGCCCAGGCTGCCATTGACGATAACACGCTCATGCTGCTGACGGCAGATGCCACGGCGTTGGCGTCCACCGAAAAGGCGAATGCGACCAGTGTCAAACCGCTTGCCGCAGCACACCACAACCCCGTCTCAACCTTTTTGGCTGGCGGCATCAGCGATGGTACGGTAAAGGCGATAACGATTGGTGCAGACTACCATTTCGAGCCGCAATGGGCACTCGGCGACCAGGGGCGTCTAAGCTCCTTTAGCGAATTTATTCTGGGCTATTGGGAAGGTAAGGAAGGCCATACCGGCGTCACCAGCCTGCATGAAATCGGCGCATCAATGCTGGTTCGCTACCGCTACCTACGTAACAACGAGAGTACGCTCCGTCCGTTTGTCGACCTCGGGCTCGGCCTGCATTACCTCACCGAGACGCGGATTGAAGGCAAGGAGCTCGGCCGACACTGGCAAGCGGGGTCGAATATCGGAATCGGCCTTTTATTCGGCAGTGATGAACGCATTGAGGCGGGGGTCCGAATTCGGCATCTTTCAAATGCCGGTACGGATGCCGAAAACTGGGGTGTCAATCAGATCCTGGCCCGGCTGGCCATCCGCTTATAAATCAGCAGCCCTGCCCCCACCCCCATCAGCAGCGTACAGGGGATGGCGAGCAGCCAATCTCCAAGGCGGGTGTAAGGCGTCAGGGGCATCGATGGGGCGGGGACGGTTACCGAATCGACCGAGTACCCGCGCGATGACGTGAACGCATACGACCTCGGGGTGGTAAGCCGACCAACTCGATCGAGGAAACACGTCACGCCGGTATTGGCCGCACGAACCAGCGGAACACGGTTTTCCACCGTCCGCAGCACGGCATTGGCCATGTGCTGGCGGGATGCCGCCGAGCCATCAAACCATGCGTCGTTGGTCTGGTTGATCAGCAGCCGGGCTCCGCGCCGTACATCTCGGCGAGCCAAGTAAGTGAAGATATCCTCAAAACAGATCAACACCGAAACGGCCACGGAGACGGCCTCACTCGCTTCTTGCCGTACCGAGAACTCGACCAGTGGCTGCTCCAGGGCACCGGGCAGGCAACTGAAGCCGAGCGGTGCCCAGCGCTGCAGGAATGGGATCTTCCGTTCAAACGGCAGGCACTCGCCAAACAGCACCAGATGCCGCTTGACGTACGCCGCCTCAACCCCCTTGCCATCCGGCGCGAGCAGGAACGAGGCATTCAGATACTCCATATCCTTGATCCCTTGCTGGTAGTCCATCGACCCTGCCAGCAGATACGTGCCTTGCGACGTCAGCGACTGGGCCAGCATCAAGGCATCCGGATCCACGCGCAACATATCGGGCGTAGCTGTCTCCGGCCAGACCATCAGGTGCGGGCGGCTCATCATCGCTAGATCGCTCTGCTCCTGCAACGCCCGGTAATTCTCTGCCGCCTGGTCCTCGCTCCACTTCTGTAGCTGTGGAATGGCGGGTTGCACGGCGGCAATACGCACCACCGTCCCGGCATCGGCAGACGATACTCCCCGCACCGTGCTCACCCCCCACGACCAGCAAATGGCCACGGCAGCCAGGCCGATCATCAGTTCCACATGCACCCGCCGACGCGGCACCCGCTGGCGTATCTCGCGACAGACCCGCAGCATGGTCAGCGCCAACGCCCCATTGAGTAAGGCGACCAGCCCGGATACCGCATAGACACCCCCGATCGAGGCCACCTGGATGACGGCGATATTGCGGTACTGGCTGACGCCCAGCGGATTCCATGGGAAGCCGCTAAACAACGACGCCCGCAGCCATTCGCAGCCCACCCAAAGCACGGGCAACGCCAGAACCGGCAGAACCCGCCATGTATCGGGCACAGCGGAAAGCAGACTGGCAAACAGACCGAAATACAGGGCGCAATAGGCCGAGAGAGCGAACCAGCCAAGCAGCGGCAGGACCACCCCGCCCCAGGTATGCCGAAGCGCCAGCAGCCAGACCAAGGTCAGCAGCCAGAAGACGAGACCAAAGGCCCATCCCCAGGTAAATGCCCAGCGAGGCGAGGAGGTTCGCGCGATCAAGATCAACGGGATCAGCGCCATCCAGGCCGCCCCCGTGCTCTCCATGTGTTCAAATCCCGGCGGCAAGGGAAAACCGCAGGCCAGCATCCATCCGCCAAATACCGTGCCAAATGCCTTGAACCAGAACACCCGCGACATCATGCACCGCAGCATTTCTTGAATTTCTTGCCACTCCCGCAGGGGCAGTTGTCATTACGCCCCACGCGGGAATCAGCCGCAGAACTCTTTGGCGGCGGGTTTCCAGCGGAACGGAGAACCTCATCGAACATCCGCTCCGCCCCGCTCGAGGCCGACCCTCGTCCCCTGCCCGCGACGGCGGCATTGCCCGCCGGTTCCACCGCCCCCACGCCGTCACCGATCGTTACGGGCGGCTCTTCATGCACGGCACGCATCGGCAGCGCCTGCAGGAATTGCCCGTAATTCTCGACCGAGGTTGCCGACCGGAACACGGTATTGATGATTTCGGTCTTGATATCCGACATCAGATGCTCGAACATCGAATAGGCTTCCTTCTTGTACTCCACCAGCGGATCCCGCTGACCGTATGCCCGCAACCCGACGCCCTGGCGCAATCCATCCATCGCCCGGAGGTACTCCTGCCAATGGGAATCAATCGCCTGAAGTACAATATAACGTTCCATGAAGACGGCGGACTGGGCATTTTCCAGCGAGATCTTCAGTTCGTAGGAACTCTCGACCCGCTTGAACACCTCGGCGGCGATCGCCGCGCGATCCTCCCCGAGCTGCTTAACCTCGGCAATGCGCAGCGGCACGGGGAACGTGGTCTGGACCCATTCGACGTACGCCTTGAGGGCTGCTTCGCCCGTATCGCCCAGCATGACCTCGGTGGTTGTGGAGATAACATCATTCATCAGGTCATAGATGATCTCTCGGACATTTTCCTGAGCGACGACCTCTCCGCGGAACCCGTAGATGATCTCGCGCTGCTTGTTCATGACATCGTCATACTCCAAGGTACGCTTACGGATGGAGAAGTTCTGCTGCTCAACCCGGCGCTGGGCTGTTTCGATCGAACGGTTAAGCCAGCTATGCTCAAGTTCCTGGCCCTCCTCCAGGCCAAGACGGCCCATGATCCCGGCGATGCGCTCCGATCCGAAGAGCCTCATCAAGTCATCTTCCAGCGAGATATAGAACCGTGAGGACCCCGGATCGCCCTGGCGGGCGCAGCGACCGCGCAACTGGCGGTCAATCCGCCGCGCCTCATGCCGCTCGGAACCGATCACATGCAGCCCGCAGGGATGTTCATGCAGATAGTTTCGAAGGGTCGTTTCCTGGTATCCATCATTTAGCGCGAGCGACGAGGTGATCACCTCGCGCGGCACACCAACGACACCCACACCCAGCTTGATATCCGTCCCGCGACCGGCCATATTGGTGGCGATCGTCACCGCGCCGGGCTGTCCCGCCCGCATGACAATCTCGGCCTCGCGCTCGTGGTTCTTGGCATTGAGCACCGCGTGCTGGATGTTCTCGCGCCGCAGCATCCGGCTGATCAGTTCGGAGGTATCCACCGACACGGTACCCACCAGGATCGGCTGCCCGTTGGCATGGCGCGCCCGGATATCATCGATCATCGCCTTGTACTTCTCGCGATGGGTCTTGTAGATCAGGTCGTTGTCATCGACCCGCCGGATCGGGCGGTTGGTCGGGATCACCACGACATCGAGCTTGTAGATCTGGTGGAACTCATCCGCCTCCGTCTCGGCCGTACCGGTCATGCCCCCCAGTTTCTCATACATACGGAAATAGTTCTGGATCGTGATCGTGGCCAGTGTCTGGGTTTCGCGCTCGATTTTGACCCCCTCCTTGGCCTCGACCGCCTGATGCAACCCATCGCTCCAGCGACGTCCCGGCATGAGGCGACCGGTGTATTCATCAACGATGATCACCTGGTTCTCCTGCACCACATACGCGACATCGCGCTCATAGCTGCAGTAGGCCCGCAACAACTGGTCGACATTATGGATGCGCTCGCTGCGATCCGAGAAGAGCGCCTGGAGTTCCTGCCGTTTGACAGTCTTTTCCTCCTCGCTCAACTCGGAATGCCCATCGAGTTCGGCCATCGCCGTCACCATGTCGGGCAGCACGTACATATCGGGATCGGACGGATTGAGCGCCGCACACCCCATCTCGGTTAAACTGGCGTCATGTCCCCGTTCGTCGATCGTGAAATACAGTTCCTCGCGCAGGGCGCGGGCCTCCTCCTTGCGCATGTCGGTCAGCATGGCGTTCTCGATCTGCTCGCGCAGCTTGCGGACCGCCGGATCCTCCAGCAGGTGCAGGAATTGCTTATGCTTGGGCATACCCTGCGCCGTCCTGTACATGCACAACTGCGCCTGCTCGGTGTCCTGAGCCGCCAGGGCTTTCCGGGCATCATCCACCAGCTTGTTGCAAAGCTCCTGCTGCAGACGCACGAGCCGCTCGACCTTCGGTTTCAGCTCGAAATACTGGTGTGAGGAGGTCGGCGCCGGCCCCGAGATAATCAGGGGGGTACGCGCTTCGTCGATCAGGATGTTGTCCACTTCGTCGATGATCGCGAAGAAGTAGCCGTTCTGTACGCGATCCTCGGGACGGAAGGCCATGCCATTGTCACGCAGGTAATCGAAGCCGAACTCGCTGTTCATGCCATAGGTGATGTTGCAGGCGTACTGCTCGCGCCGCTGTGCGGGGGACATCTGGTTCTGGATACAGCCCACGGTCAATCCGAGATACTTGTAGACGGTTCCCATCCAGGTCGCATCACGACGGGCGAGGTAATCATTGGTGGTCACCAGATGGACACTACGCCCGCTCAGGGCGTTCAGGTACAATGGCATGGTCGCCACCAGGGTCTTGCCTTCGCCAGTCTGCATCTCGGCGATCTTGCCCTGGTGCAACACGATGCCGCCGAGCAACTGCACATCAAACGGGATCATGTCCCAGACCTGGTCATGCCCGCAGACATTGACCGTAGTACCCACTAGGCGGCGACAGGCATTCTTGACGGCGGCGAACGCCTCGCAGAGCAGGTCGTCCAGCGTTTCCCCCGCCTTGAAGCGCGCCTTGAACGCGTCCGTCTTGGCTTTCAGTGCCGCCTCGCTCAGCGACTGGTATTCAGCCTCCAGGATATTGATCCGATCCACCAGCGGCTTGAGCTTTTTGATGTCCCGCTGATTCTTCGTTCCCAACACTTTTTTCAGTAGCCATTGCATAGTCAAAACCCCCGCGACACATTAATCCCATCCGTTTGGCCGGAAAACGCCAAACCGTTTATGATTCAAACTTGTGAACTCTACGATAATCCGCCGCTGATAACCAGATAAAACAGCAAAAGCCACTCTGGTTACCTTTAAGGCCGAAACGGTAGTCCAACCCCTGTTCCTGGGTTGTTATGCGTGCGTTTTCCCTCCCCCCTTTGGCGAAAGCGCAATCGGGAATGCCGGAACCTTGCCCCTCGGCGGACCTCAGTGAGAGCCCCCTTCTTAACGCCACACCACCCACTTCTTCAGGACTTCTCGAACGGCTACAGGCTCGACAGGTTTGGCAAGATAATCATCCATGCCCGCTTGCCCGCAGGCATCACGGCTTTCATCCAAGGCATGGGCGGTCATGGCAATAATGGGGAGCCGCCGATGCACGGCTGGCATCGCTCCTTCCCATTCGCGTATTGCCTGCGTCGCCTCGACGCCGTCCATGACCGGCATCTGAACATCCATGAAAACCGCATCAAAGGATTGGCGCTTAATGGTTTCAAAGGCGTCCTCACCATTGCTTACCACAACACATTCGACGCCAAGGGTTTCAAAAATGTTGGTTGTCACAATCTGATTGATGGGATTGTCTTCCGCCAGCAACACCTTGATGGCACGCCCATCAGCCTTACGGATCAAGGACAATCGATCATCCGCGACGGCGCCAGCATTAATCGATTCAGGCATGGGCGGCATATCCTGATCAGCAACACGGCCAAGACAAACGGTAAACGTGAAGCAGGCGCCCATACCTTCCCGGCTCTGCACGGCGATGTCTCCCCCCATCAGCTCCACCAGTTGCCTGGAAATCGCCAACCCGAGCCCTGTGCCCCCAAATCGGCGCGTAGAGCTGTCATCCAACTGGACGAACTTTCGGAACAGGAACCCGACTTTTTCTGCAGGGATTCCAATCCCTGTATCCCTTACAGAGCACACGAGCCTGACGTGATCCTTCGACACCTGGCAGTCAGCCGAATGGTCAACCCCAAGATGAATGCTGACGCTACCGCTATCGGTAAATTTGATAGCATTGCCAGCGAGATTGATAATGATCTGCCGCAAGCGACCCTGGTCTCCCTTGACGAAGCGAGGTACGTCCGAGGCAATCGTATAGGTAAAATCAAGATCCTTCTCGTTCGCCCTGATTTCCAGCAGGGAAACGACGTCCTCCACGACTTGTACAGGATCAAGGATCGCCTCGCACAGTTCAATCCGTCCCGCCTCGATCTTGGAGAAATCAAGAATATCGTTGATGATCGTCAGCAGTGCCTCCCCGCTTTTCAATACGATATCGGAATAATGGCGCTGCCTGGCATCCAGCGTGGTGGCGTTGAGCAGGTGAATCATGCCGATGACCCCGTTCATCGGGGTGCGGATCTCATGACTCATGTTGGCCAGGAAGGCGCTTTTGGCGATATTGGCCGTCTGGGCTTCCGCAGCCATCCGGTGGGCATTGTCAATCGCCTCCTCAAGCTGGCTGTTCAAATGCAGCATAGCAAGCTCGGCGCGTTTTCTGTCGGTGATGTCTGCCAGGGATACGAGGACATAAGGCTTTTCTTCCAGCGTCAGCGGAGTGGCCGTCATCGCCAGGTGTACGGACATTCGCTTGCCATTGCAAACAAACACATGCTCGACATCCTTCGCCGCCGTTGGCTTCTGGTTCGCCAGAACCCACTCAATCGCCATGCGGATGGGACATTCATGACAGTCCCCTGCATGCCCGCAACCCTCTGGCACCGATGCGGCGTGAACGCAGCAGAGCGCCTCGCCCGGCGCGATCAAGGTCTTTCCGACACATTCCTGACGAACCAGACGAGCGGCCGTATCGTTGATACGGACAATCATACAGGACTTGTCAATGAGCAACATGCCGACCTGTGCCGCATCAAATATCTTTTGCAGGTTCTCGCGCTCGTGGCGCAGATTCTCCTCGATCTTCTTCTGCTGGGTAATGTCCGAGAAAAAGCTGATGCAGCGTTCGTCATCCAGCCTTGCCGCGCTGGAACGGATAACCATCAGCGATCCGTTTTTATTCATGAAAAACGCATCGAGGACCTGGCGTCCTTCGGTCCAGATCTTCGGGTAGGTTTCGGCGAGAATCGTTTTGCTTTCCGGGTCGACATACTCACTGATCGCATGACCGATGAGCTCCCCGTGGGGATAGCCAGATAGCAACGAAGCAGCCGGGTTGGCCTCAAGGATACGACCTTTCCGGTCTGAAATCAGAATACCATCGGGAGCCGCCTCGAAATAAAGCTGAAGGCGTGCACGGCTGACGCTCAGCGCCGCTTCGGTATGCTTCAGTTCCGTGATATCCCGAATCACGCACGTCAGACTGGGCGTGCGATTCTCAAGCACCATGCCGGGTGAGGCCGAAAGATCGTACCATCGCAGCCCCGTCGGCAGCGGCAAGGAATATATCGTTCGTTGCGACGATCCGGTCTTGAAACCGGCTTGCAGAGAAGGCACGATCACGTCAAGGGTAGCGGCAGGAAAACCGACTTCCGAAATTAACTTGCCCACGAACTGTTCAGGGCCAACCCAGAGATCCTTATGATCGGGCGACTGGTAGAATTGCGTAAATCGAAGATCCTGGTCCAAAACAAAAATGAGATCCGGCAAGCTCTTGACAAGGGACCGCAACTGTTCCTCACGGTGTTTGATCTTGGCCTCGGACGCCTTACGATCCGATATATCAAAAAAATAGAGGATGATCTCGTCCTGGGACTTCTCGGGGACATGGTGCGCATCAATCTCGTAGAAGCGCTCGTCGCTACCATTCGCGATTGAGCATTCCATCTGGATGGAGGACGAGCTTCGCATGGCCTTCTGCAGGAATTCTCCCGGCGTCAACGCGCCGCTGCTAAGGTTAAAATTCCTGGAAAACAGGTGAATTGAACGCCGTTTCCATTCATTCAGAGGCATCCCTGCCAGTTGGGAACCGGCAATGTTGGCGCCGAGGATAACGCCATCAAGTCCGACACGAAACATGGGAATGGGGGCCGCCAGAAAGTATTGGAAGTACAAATCACGTGCAGCCTGTAGGGAATCTGCTGTCCGACGAAGCTCCTCCCCCTGCATTTCGAGTTCAATCTGATGGATGCTCAGCTCCTGAATCAACTCCGACACATCTTCGATCCCCGAGAGATTGTGCTTCTTCCCGATATCATGGAGATACTGAATCGCCCGATCCCTTAACTGCGCCACCTCCTTCCCGCTCTTCATGCCAGCGTCCCCTCCCCGATCGACTGGAAGGCATTGCCGGTTGACTGCGGCTGCGTTTGCAACGCCACGATGTCGGCAAAATCGGTCACCACCGTGATTTTGCGGCGCGATCCGTCGGTACGGCGCAGCAGACTGGCGCGTACGGCTATCTTATGTGTATCGCCGTGTTTGTCGACAACCTCCCAGAGCGCTGGCATTTCAACGCCATCCTTGATAAAGCGATCATGCAACTGCCCCCCATAGGCACGGTCTTCGGTGGGCAAAACCATCGAGAAGTGCTTACCGATGAGCTCGTGAGGGGAATAGCCGTAAATCCGGCAATAGGCGGTATTGACCTGTACGAAACGTCCGTCCTCGTCCGTGACACAGATCCCTGTGTTAACGGTTTCCAGAATGGCCTTGAGTTCCTGCTCGGCGTCATAGATCTTGCTGATATCCACAAGTGACGCCACAAGCCCATCAACGTCCTTGTTGTTTGTGCGGTAGGGCATCAGGCGCAGGAGGAAGGTCCCCTTGGATCCGAGATCCAGGATTTCCTCGTATACCCCCTTGCCTCGCTTGATGACCTTGGGTGCCGCCGCCAACATCAACTGCAGTGCCGGATCGGCAAAGGTCGCGAGATTCCGTCCGACATCCGATTCGGTTAATCCGGTGACCTTCCCAAGCACCGGCGTGAACCGGCGAATATGCAGGTCCTTGTCGAAGAAAATGGTGCCAATATCCGTCGAGCGAGCGAAGTTCAGCATGTCGTCATTCAATTCGGTCAGCTCGTAGATCTTACCCTGGTATTCGGCATTGACGGTATAGAGTTCCTCATTGACCGATTCGAGCTCCTCGTTGGTGCTCTGCAGTTCCTCGTTGGCGGCCAGCAGTTCCTCGTTGGAAGCCTGCAACTCCTCGTTGGCGGTTTCCTGCTGCTCGATTGAGGATTGCAGGCTCTCACGGGTACTCTGCAATTCCCCTTCCAAGGTGGCAATCCGATCAAGCAGTTGCCGGTCGAGGTTGAACGGTTCAAACTCCGTTACCCCCGAGGCAGATTCGGCATCGGGATGGAGTGCCACAAGATAGAGCTTGCCCAATTCAGGACTCGGTTCGAAAACTTCGGCATTAATCTTTACAATATCATTGCCACCGTCGCTGCGGGGTAACGTGATTGAACGGAACTCTACGCTGCGTCCTTCCCGTTGCGCCTGGTTTAAGGCGGCGCTGATTGCCAGGCTCAGGTCGCGCGGAACCATTTTGAGGACATCAAGATTCACCGGCCCGGCAGGCATCTGTATGTAGTTGGCCACCGCGCCGATCGAGTAGACCAGATGGAAACGCGTATCCATCACCAGAGTGGCAGGAGCAAACCGTTTCAGCAAGTGCTGCTGGATCGCTTCCGAAGAGTTGGTTGCACTTCGCCGCCCACGGGTCCGCGTTCCGTGATCGTCCACAAAACTGGTCCACAAGGATCCCTCATCCAAGGTGTGGATGGCATCGCTGACACGAAGCGCAACGCCGCCCGCCTTGCTGTGGATCCGGTGCTTGCTGTCAATGGTCTCGAACGCATAGCTCAGGTCGCCCAGGGTTTCGCTGCTGCCAAGGAACAGCAACCCGCCCGGCGTCAGGCTGAAATGAAACAGACTGAGCAGTTTGCGCTGTGCCTCCGGCCGGAGATAGATCATCAGGTTACGGCAGCAGATCAAATCAATTTTGGTGAACGGGGGATCGCTCAGCAGATCCTGTTTGGCGAAGATCAGCCGATCACGCAGGGAGCGGATCACTCGGAAATTCTCGGCACCATCCTGCAGGAAGTAACGATCCAGCAGCTCGCGCGGAAGATCGGCAACCACACTGCGGGGATAGATCCCGGCACTGGCAATCTCCAGCGCGGACTTGTCGATATCCGTGGCAAACACCTTAAATTCCACGCGGGGACGATACGCAGCGCGGATTTCCTCGCAAAGCATGGCCAAGGTATACGCCTCCTCGCCCGTTGAGCAGGCGGCCGACCAAACACGCAGCGTCTGTCCGTCCGGCGTCTGGTCAAAGCGCTGCCGGATGCAGTCCGTCAAGACGCGGAAGCTTTCCGCATCCCGGAAAAACTTGGTCACACCGATCAATAGATCCTTGCCAAGCGCCTCCGCCTCGCGGGAGGACTGCGTCAGGCATTGGATGTATTCCTGAATATCCTGCACCTGTGAGATGTTCATTCGACGCTCGATTCGCCTCGCAAACGTGGCGTGCTTGTAATGACTGAAATCGATATTCGTCACCTCTCGCAAGCGGGAGCAGATCCGCTCCAGTTGGCTCGAGCCCTCGGGTATATGGGGATGCGCCTCGGCCCCGCGGGCGGCAAAGGGGTGCCGCGAAAAGTTGACCAACTGGCCCGACATATCCTCCACCGGGAGCACAAAATCGGCGGTGCCCGTGGCAATCGCACTGGTCGGCATCCCCGCGAACTTGGCAGAGGCCTCGGCCTGGACCATGATCATGCCGCCCGCCTCCTTGACGGCACGGATGCCGCGAGCCCCATCACTGCCGGTGCCCGAAAGGATCACCGCAATGGCTCTCTCGGCACATTCGACGGCCAGCGAACGGAAGAAAATATCAATCGGCAAATTCAGGGTCTTTCCGGCTGGTGGAGGTGACAACTGCAGCCGACCATGCTCAATCGTCATGTTGAACCCGGGGGGGATAAGATAGATGTGATTCGCCTCGACCAAGGTATCCTGCTCGGCCCGGCTGACTGGAACCAGGGTGGCACGAGCCATCAGTTCGACCATGAGACTCTTGTGGTCCGGCGCAAGGTGCTGGATCACAACAAACGCCATGCCACTATCGACCGGCATGGATGAAAAAAAAGAGCGCAAGGCTTCCAAGCCCCCCGCCGACGCGCCGATGCCAACGACATACAGCGGGCTTTCTGTAACTAGTGTTGGCACTCCAGCCACCATCCCCACAGGTTCTGCTGGTTTTGCCGACGCTGTCGATCTTGTTGCTCTGGACGTTTTCCGTACGGTCATGCAAATTCCCATCCCTTCAGGCAATCAACGAACGCCTTGCAATCGAAATCAAGCTGCTTGAGATCGGCCACCTCAACCGGCAACCCGCTGCGTATACACTGTTCAATCTTTTCCGCAATCCCCTTTAGGGCCAAGGCGCCCAGATTGGCCGCCATGCCTTTGATGTCATGGACAAAATCGCGAGCAATCTCGCTATTCCTACCCGATATGGCTTGCTTTAGATTACGGATCTGCTCGGGAAGGAAATCCAGGGCGATGGCCCTGACTTTCTCCATGACAGCAATGTTATTCAGCATCCGTTCGGCGAAAGCCTCCCGATCCCAGATCACAAGACTGGATGCGAACGACCCTTCTGCGTCCGGACAACCACGGTTGGCCTCGGACGGACTAACACCAGACGCGGGTGCCCATTTTCTCAACACGCCTGTCAGGGCATCCCCATCGAGCGGCTTTCCAAGGAAATCATTCATGCCCGCCTCGAAACAGCGGGCTCGATCTTGGTGCAGGACATGCGCCGTCAGCGCAATAATGGGAACGGGGCCTTCGGACGACAGGCGTCCGAAGGTCCCGAGCGATTCCTGCCTGCGAATTTCCAGAGTCGCCTCAATACCGTCCATGACGGGCATCTGAACATCCATGAAGACGAGATCAAATCGTTCAGAAAGAACCCGCTGCACAGCGGCTTTTCCGTTCTCGACCACATGAACATCAATACCTCGTTGACCCAGCATCGCCTTGACGACCTCCTGGTTAACGATATTGTCCTCCGCCAGCAGCACCTTCATTTCAGAGCGTCACTTCCGCCATCCAGTTGCCATGGACATTGCAGTGCTCAACAACCGTGATAACCCCCTTCTTGACGGCCAGATGCAGGGATGCAGCCGGCTTGCAGGCCTCTGGAGCCAGCCAGATCCTCGAGATGAACTTGTAGTCCAGATAGAAATCCAGGTACTGGATAAAGTGCTTCACATCCATCACATGGACAATTCCACCCACAATCGCATGCACATCCGTGCAATCCGCGATCAGGCCACAGGTGGTCACCTTGATCACCGGAATATGTTTCTTGTCGCCATCAGTCAGGCTGGCAGGATCAGCGGGCTGCTTGATCGCTGCCGCATTCTCATGGAACGCCGTACGTGGCGAGCGACACACCAGACACATTTCCGGAGCCGCATTAAACTCGACATGACCGCATGTTTTGCACTCGAATATCGTCATCATAACCTCCTGTATTCAATTTACTCGTTACGAAAGAAATACCAAAGCGCATACTATACGCTTCCACGGCACACTGCAACGGAAAATTAATCATAAATTCATGCTTTTCTTTACACAATGTCTTGGTTAATATGGTTGTCCGTTGGTTGTATTTGTACGATTTTTTATCCCGTCGAGCGGTCGTCAGGAGATTAGCAATGTCCACATTTAATGAGCGAGAAATGAAGGGTGTGATCGGGGTCGGGGTCGGCGCATTGGTGCTCGGCCTCGGAATGTCCATCGCCGGCGGCATCTGCATGGGAAAATCCATCGGCACGCCCGAATATATTGTTTCCCTACGGAATACCGGAATCACGATGAGCCTGCTCAGCGTCCTATGGCTTGGCTTGGCGGCATCCCATAAAATCCTCAAACGATAATACAGGAGCGTTGACAATGTACAAACTCGGCATGGATCTCGGCGGCACGAAAATCGAAGGCATCGTCCTGGACAACGCGGACAAGGAAATTTTCCGCAAGCGCATCCCGACGGAAGTCGACAAGGGCTACGACCGGATTCTCGACAATATCGTTAGCCTGTACCGCGATCTGGCGAGGGCAATTGACAACGCCCCGCACACATTCGGCATGGGAACGCCCGGAGCCATCTCGCCGCGCACCGGACTGTTGAAGAACTCGAATACCGTGGTCATGAACGGGAAGCCGGTCAAGGCCGACCTGGAGCAACGCCTGCAACGTCCGATCGAGATCCAGAACGATGCCAACTGCTTTGCCATGGCCGAGGCAATGCATGGTGCAGGCCAGGGAAAAGCGATGGTCTTCGGGGTCATCATGGGCACGGGCTGCGGAGGCGGCCTGGTCCACAACGGCCATGTACATACCGGTATCCAGGCGATTGGCGGCGAATGGGGACACATGTCTATCGACCCGAACGGACCTAAATGCTACTGCGGCAACAACGGCTGCGTCGAATGCTACATCAGCGGCGGCGGCCTGACCCGGCGCTATGCCGAACGCTATAACGATCAGAAACCGTTACTGGAGGTCGAGAATGCCTATTTCGCGGGAGAACCCAGAGCGGTTGAATTCATGCAGACCTTTTTTGTCAATTTCGGACGTTCCATGGCAAACCTGATCAACATTCTAGATCCAGATATCATTGTCCTGGGCGGTGGATTCTCGAAATTCAAGGCCATTTATACCGAAGGCATCAAGGAAGTGCAGCGGCAGGTCTTCAGCGACAGCCTGGAAACACCGATCGTGAAACATCAAATCGGTGATTCCGCTGGCGTCCTAGGTGCTGCCTACATCGGCATTTAGCAACAGATAACGACGACCGGCTTACGTTCTGGTTAGTCATGATAACGGGCTATCGTACAATCCATACCCACGCTTATTACACGCTGCGGTAACGATATATCCGTAGGATTCACACATTCAATTACCGATGCGTCCTTTGCTGGAAGGGATACCGGCATCGCGGGGATCGGCTTCCAGGGCCATGCGCATCGCGCGGGCCAGGGCCTTGAATACGGATTCGTAGGCGTGGTGCGCCTCCTGCCCCAGGATCTGTTCGATGTGCAGGTTCATGCGGGCCTGGACGACGAAAGCCTGGAAGAAGTCATCAAATAGGGCGAGTTCAAAATCCAGCAGCTTTTCCTTCTTGCAGGCCATGTTCTTGACCAAGAAGGGGCGACCGCCCAGATCGACGACCACCCGGCAGAGTGCCTCGTCCATGGGAATATAGAAAAAACCATAACGGCGGATACCCTTGCGATCCCCCAAGGCACGATCAATGGCGGTACCCAGCGCCAGACCGACATCCTCAACGGTGTGGTGGTAATCCACGGCCAAATCGCCGGATGCCTTCAACTGCAGATCGATCAGCGAATGGCGCGAGAAGAGCTCGAGCATGTGATTAAGGAACGGCAGGCCGGTCTCGATGGAATAAACACCGGTACCATCGAGGTTCACCTCGATACTGATCTGGGTTTCACGCGTGTTGCGTATCTCACTAGCGGTTCGTTTTATCATTCTATATCCTTTCTCATATAACGCCAAGCCGACTTCCAAAACCAATTGTTTCAAGATAATAACATCCAACAACCGAATAAAGCAAGGCATGGTCTATTTTCGCAGCCCTGACGCATACCCCAGTTTCCGCCGCGTCGCAGGGTAATCCGATTTGAGGGATGGTACTGAATGTACCAGCGCGGCGACGATCAGAGCAAGTATTATACAGATGTAGGGAGTTCCCATAGTTGTCGTCACCCCGTGAGGACGGCGAAAAGTCCGCGACAGACGGTTTTCTGGCGTGCTCTTCAGATCAGCGTGTCGGCAACCGTGGTAAGACGCCTGCTCCATCAGATGGACTACTCTCTGACCGTAAAGCAGCCGCAGGATCTCAATTTCACCGATTTGGAGCAGGGCACTGATGGCTGAGGTGTCACTGATACGTTAAGATTTGTTTTTGGGAGGCGAGGTTCGGGGGAGCGGGGATAGACTGCAGACGGCAGACTTTTTGGGACGGCTGGAGCTCGGGGGGGGCGCGCACGCGGAAACGCGGAGCTGGTGCTCGGGTGGGTAACTACGAAACAGGCGAAAGGCACGAAAGGATGGCGTGGGTAAGCTCAGGCTGTTCCTCTGTGGGCTCCCTATGGATGTTATTACAGGGAGGGGGCAGGAGGGAACGGCGGAGGCTATGCTTTCAAGGTGTTTTCGAAGGCGGCCAGGGATTCGATGCGAACGGCCAGGCGATGGTCATGATTTCCTCCTGTTTCGGGCAGGTAGTTCTGGAAGAAATCGACAGCCATATCCCGGCGGGCGAATGACTCCTCGAAAAACTTGTCGGGCGGATTGTGGGTGATCCCGTCGCTACCAACGTTATTCCTGCCAATTTGCCTTGATCAAGCCACGCGTGGTTCGACTGAACACGAGCCCGACTTCGTGATTGGGCAGGAAGTATCGGTTTTTCCTGAAAAGCTTCAGCAAGAACGACGGGCTTCCTGTCTCGAACCAATAGTCGCGGAAAAGCCTGTCTTTGGCGATAAACAATAGGATATCGTAATGTCGGTCAACTGGTTGACGCCGCTGAAAAGACTGACCTTGGAGAATTTTGTGACCCCGGTCATAAAGACGAACTGCAGGTTGGCATCCTGACCTTTCAGCACTGCGTAAAAATTCTTAAGTCCCTCACGCATTTCTAGAATTCTGAAGTTGGTGTCAATCATGCTGTATATTTTGGAAATTGATTTTCTCTCACAGAGGCACGGCTTTCGATCAGGATAAAAGTAATCACGACCCCACCCTCGGACACGCCGACCATGGCACCGCCATTGACGGAAAACCAGTCCTTGGCTGAACCCGGCGTTGCAATATTATGAGCCATTTATAACGTGATTCACCCTTTCGAAACGGTTGGCAAAGTGGTAGATGGTATGGTAGTATTGCCTTCGTTGTTCTTAGGCTGGGTGGAGCGGGCGGGTGTTGGAATCAATCTTGATTAGAGAGCAGGGCTATGAATTCCGAGGATGTGAGAAGCAGGAAGGCATTCATCTGTGACATGGACGGCGTGATCTACCACGGCAACCGTCTGCTGCCCGGTGTGACCGAATTCGTGGCATGGCTGAAGCGCGATGGCAAGAAGTTCCTTTTCCTGACCAACTCCTCCGAGCGCTCCCCGCGCGAACTGCACCAGAAACTCGCAAGACTGGGGCTGGATGTGCAAGAATCGCATTTCTACACCAGCGCCCTGGCGACCGGAATCTTCCTAAAAACCCAATGCCCCGGCGGCAGCGCTTTCGTGATCGGGGAAGCCGGACTGATCAATGCCGTTTATGATGCGGGGCTGACTATGAACAACGTCAACCCAGACTATGTGATTGTCGGCGAATCGCGCTCCTATACCTACGAGACCCTTGTGAGCGCTGTCAATATGGTCAAGCGCGGAGCGAGGCTGATTGGTACAAACCCCGATCTGACCGGTCCGGTAGAGGGCGGAATTGTGCCGGCAACCGGGGCACTGATTGCCCCGATCGAGCTAGCCACCGAGTCCAAAGCCTACTTTGTGGGCAAACCGAATCCGCTGATGATGCGGCATGCATTGAAGCTGC
>JFJP01037027.1_pt1 | contig 58175 bp, 41 predicted proteins | sample 431651 | NCBI WGS metagenome assembly JFJP01 (sample SAMN02602958, study PRJNA72255) | Microbial mat metagenome, whole genome shotgun sequencing project. | biome: fresh water; feature: sink hole; material: water; isolation source: purple microbial (photo- and chemosynthetic) mats found in... | reverse complement strand
CTGAAAAACCAGGAATGTTGTTTATTAAAAATTGAGCAAGCCGTGTAAATTCACCACTTGAATTAAGCCATGCAAAATGACCTATAGAATAACCTGCAACAGCGCCCAATAGTGTTCCGAATGTTCCGAACAGAGCATATTTGTATGCTTTTGAAGTATTTAGTAATACTAAAGCCAGAAAAAACATTGGAGTTGGCAAGGGTAAAAAGGAGGCATCGGCAAAAGCGCAAATAAACAAAGCCCATGCTCCCCATTTCGTGTTTGCCCATTGAAAAGCCCATGATTGTATTCTTTTAAACCAGTTCTTCATTCAAATTTATTAAATATTTTTGGTAAACTTCCATGCTGCAATAATTCAATTTAGCCAAGGGGTACACTAAAGGACAGGAAATTAGCATACCTGAGCATTGATTTATTCGCATGGAAGTATTAATTAAGCATACCTTCGACTCGAAATACAAGTTATTATGATTTCTTTGCCATTTTATAAGTTTCAAAAAGATCTTCTTCGTCAATGCCTTGCTTGATACCATTAATTAGCAAAACCAACAAATTAGGAATTTCAGTTTCTTTAAACCCTGAATTAGCAGCAAAGCTATTTGCTAAACGTATTTCGTTTTTATCAATAATCCCATCGGCCAATGTCATCTTTACGATATTGTATACCTGCCCAAAACGTTGTGAAAGCTCATACGGAGGAATGAAATTTGCTTTACCTGCTGTATTAATAAAATTGTCAATTTCTGGGTCTGTAAAGCCAATTTTTTTGCCAATCCGGTGTAACAATTCATTTTCGTTATTGCTTAAAATGTCATCGGCCATAGCTATTCGAACAAGTTGAACAAAATATTCAATGTTGTCCTTTTTTATTGAGTGGTTTGAAAAATCTAGTAAGTCCATAACCTATTTATTAATTTTATTAAACTATATAATTCTGTTTATTATTACTTTATTCCCTTCTTCCTAAATAAATCATGATGTAATACAACAATGTGGCTAATGAACCCAATGCAGCCACAACATATGTGTATGCAGCCCATTTCAGGGCATCCTGGGCTTTAGGAATAGTGAGATAAGACGCAACCCCTGATTTGATTAACCATGAAATTGCCCGGTTACTTGCATTTATTTCTACCGGCAAGGTTATAGAACTGAATATGGTAGTAACAGCAAACAAAAGAATGCCAACTAATAAAAGCTGTGGGAAAACATTAATTAATAATACTCCACCAAGTAAAACCCATTGTATCCAGTTTGATGCAAAACTGACAACTGGCACTAAGGCTGAACGCATCTTTAGCCACACATAAGCATGGGCATGTTGGATAGCGTGTCCACATTCGTGCGCCGCAACAGCCCCTGCTGCTATATGGTTCCCATAATAAACATCCTGGCTAAGATTAACGGTTTTAGTTAATGGGTTATAATGGTCAGTAAGTTGTCCGCTTGTAGATATTACACTAACATTTGTAATGTTATTATCCCGTAACATTTTTTTGGCAACATCGCACCCGGTCATCCCATTGTTCAATGGTATCAGGGAGTATTTTTTGAACTTCGATTTAAGCTGATTGCTGATTAACCAGCTAAGAAGCATAAATACACCAAAAATCAACAAATATGGTATCATGGTTTTAAAGTTTAGTTTTCAATTCTTATATTTATTAGTAAAGAGAAACAGGATAATAGAGGTCTAAGTAAAATACGCCCTCAATTTTCAACAATTCCTCTAGCATATACCTGTTAGGGTTATGAAGAGCCGATTTGTATCCACTCATCTTTACCCAATTATGTAATTCAATCCAGCCATTTGAAATAGTGTCAATAGGACATTGTAAAGGGTTGTCAATTCTTAATACAGCATAATTACCAGTAGGGATAGTTTTATTGGATGTACCTTCAATATTTCTAACATTATCAGGCAAGCAAATCCAACATTCATATCCACGTAACCCAATTTCCTGTTGCGTTTCAGAAACAGGAATATCTACACCAAATTTTCTTAAATTGTCAAATCTTAAGTTTGATTTTAGAATCCGTTCCTTCATGTAAAGCGTTGCTTCCCTTTCCGGCTCCTGGCTAATGAACCGATAAGTTGCTACCCGCATTGGTGCTAATTCTTTGATAAGTATTTTGCTGTTTATTTTTTCATTGACTAACATGGTATATTCTTATTATTATATTGAATAAACTAAGAGAAGAGTATTCTTTATAAGAAATATTGATTGAAATTGCAATTAAAGCCCAGATTGCAGCATATTATTAAGCAGTTTTAATTGTGCTCTAAATTTCATGCAACATTAATGAGTGTTGCATCTATAGAAAATAGATGGTATTTGGGGAATTGAATTAAGAAATATCTGGCGGGAGCCAAATCGAATAGTATAATTTATGATGGGAAAAACAAGCTGTTGAAATATAACTTTCTTTAGTAATAGTAACAGATGGGGAAGTATTATCAGGAATTTCAACAGCTATTTCTTCTTCAACAGATGTTTCCGATGAATGCAATTTATTGGTATTACTTTGGTTCGAAGAGTTTTCGGTGTGACATTTAATGTGATTGTAAAAAGACACAAAGTCATGTCCCAGGAATTGAGACATGGTAAAGAAGATTAACATTACTGCCAATATGTTCTTGATCGTTTTCATCACAGGACAAATATAGCGAAAAGAAATATTTCATGGGAATATATTTAATAAAATTTAACAATTTAATAATACTATTGAGCATTAATTTCAGGTAAAAATTATTTAAAATACTGATATACATATAATAAAATATTTTTTGAATTTGTTTTAGATATTTTATAAGAAATAAAATTTAATTACACTTAAAATATTTGCAATATAATTTAACTGTAATTAAATTTGTGATTTATTAAAAATACTTTTGGGTGCTTTACTGAGTTAAATTAAACTTTTATAGGTTAATACCTAAAATCAGCCGAAAGTCTAAAATTTAAATTAAGAACATTTTGAATGACAACCTATAGCGATAACATAAAATTGTCTCAATATAATTTTTCTCTCCCCTCAGGATTAATTGCAAAATACCCAACTGAAAATCGGGATGAATCAAGGTTGATGGTAATTAATACATCTACTGGCGATATTAAACACCTTCAATTTAAAGACATAGTTAATTGCTTTACTGATGGCGACACTTTTGTTTTTAATAACACCAAGGTTTATCCTGCAAAATTACAAGGTTACAAAGAATCGACAAGCGCCCCGGTAGAAGTTATACTAATACGTGAACTTGACCCGGAAAAAAGGGTTTGGGATGTAATTATTGAACCAGCCAGAAAAATCAGGATTGGGAATAAAATAGTTTTCGGGGATTGTAATCCAATTGTTGCAGATGTTTTGGATAATACTTATTCGAAAGGCCGAATAATCAGGTTTCTCCCAAATGGTTGTAAAGGAAGTTATAAACAGCAGTTGTTTGGCTTGGGTAAAATGTCTATTCCGGCTATGCTGAACCGTGTACCTGAACAAATTGACATTGAACGATTCCAAACAATATTTGCCCAAGAAGAGGGGGCCGTAATTGCTCCTGGAGCAGGACTTCATTTTAGCAGAGAATTGCTTAAAAAAATGGATGTGATTGGAATTGAAAAAGGATTTATAACCCTGCACATTGGCCTGGGAAATATACAAGCCCCCAAAGTGTTTGATTTGGCTAAGCATAGAGCGGATTCTGAACCTTTGAAAATTTCCGAAAAGACTACTATTGTCGTGAACAAATCAAAACACAATAACAAACATATCTGCGCAATTGGAATTAGCTCTCTTAAAGCAATTGAAAGCTCTGTGAATACTCAAGGTTTATTAATGCCGTTTGAAGGGTGGACCAACAAATTTATCTATCCACCTTTTAATTTTAAATGTGCAACCGCATTGGTTACAAATTTCCATTTGCCCTTTTCGCCATTACTAATGGCAGCATCTGCCTTTAGTGGATATAACCTGATAATGGATGCATACCAGATGGCTATTAAAAATGGCTACCGGTTTGGAGTTTATGGGGATGCAATGTTAATTCTTAAAAGTAGCAGATAAAATATATTTAACTTTTGTAGACGCTAAATATTTAAAATATTTTTGACGGCCTAAAAACTAAAACTGACCTATATGCAAAGATTGGGAGAACGGATAAAAAAGAGAAGGGAAGCTATAAGCCTTTCTCTTAGCAGTCTTGGAAAACTCGTTGGAGTTAGTACAAGCCTTTTGTCGCAAATTGAAAATGGCAAGGCATTTCCTTCGGTACATACATTAAAAAGTATTGCCGACTCACTTACAACTTCAGTGGGTGCTTTAATTGGCGAGAATGATACAATTGCTGAAAATCCTGTGGTTAAATTCAGTGACAAAAAACTTGTAAAACAGAATGAATCAGGAGCAACGTTATACTTACTCTCCCATTACAGCCCTATTCAAAATATGGAAACTTTTATGATTCGACTTGAAGTTAATGGGAATTGTGAAGGATTAACCGAAAGTTCCCGACATGCCCAGGAATTTTGTCATATATTGAATGGAATAGCAGAAATAAACTTAGCCGGGAAAACACATTTACTAAAACAAGGTGATAGTATATATTTTGATTCGAAAGCGCTTAATGCAATTGCGAATGTGCAAAAAGGAGTGAGCGATATTCTATGGGTAGTTTCGCCGGATAAACAAACTTATTGAGAATGAGATCAGTTTTTCGTGAACCCCGAAAACTGATTTCATTTTAAAAAAGAAGGCTAAAAATTTAAAACTTATACTTTTAACGGAGATAGCACCCATAAAATATAAGTACTCTCATCCGTAATATTTTTAAAGTATTTCAAATCATGCGAATAAAAATAAATACTCCCATTAATAGCAAGTTCATGTGAAGTTTCTTTAAGTATTATAGAGACTTTCCCTTTTATCACAAAGCAGAATTCCTGTCCGTTTCGTCTGTTATCTAGCAAACCTGTCGAATTGCCATCTTTCTCCAGTTCTACTGTATAAATTTCCATTGTTTGGAGGGGGCTATAATGTGCCATTAAATATAGCGTTGCCCCGTTTTCATTCCGCTTGACAAATTTTTTATCTTCCCATGAAATTATCGGATTGGAGGCAAACGTATCATTCTCTCCAATAAGCGCTCCTACCGATGTATTTAAGTAATCGGCAATATGTTTAATAGAATGAAGGGATGGAAAAGCTTTTCCATTTTCGATCTGCGACAACATGCTCGATGTCACTCCAATACCCTTAGCTAATACACTCATTGATATTTCGAGGTATTCCCTCCGTTTGCGTATCCTTTCTCCAATCTTGTTCATAATTTACAGATTTTTTTAACAAAACTAATCAATTATGAATTAACCAACTTATTTATAGAATCCTTTATATTGGCCAATACTCTTTGTTGCAAATTGTTTATCTTATCAATTATCAGACGATTACCAGTAAGTGCCTCGTAAAGTTCAATATACTGATTAGAAATATCGGTAGCAATTTCAGGGGTTATTTCAGGCATATCCTGACCCTCATCACCGGTAAACCCTTTGTTCATGAGCCATTGCCTAAACATTTCCTTCGAAAGTTGTTTGAGTGGAATATCTTGGCCAAAATTCAGATTATAATCATTAATGTAAAAATATCTTGAAGAATCGGGTGTATGAACCTCGTCAATCAAAAATATCCTTTCTCCAATCTTGCCAAATTCATATTTAGTATCAGCCAATATCAATCCACAGCTTTTCGCATATTGACTGCCTCTTTCAAATAATTGCAGTGCATGAAATTCCAACGAGCTAAGTTCCCGTTTGTCAATCAATTTATTATATATAATCTCCTCATGGGTTAAATCTGTATCATGGCCAACCAATGCTTTTGTAGTTGGGGTAATAATGGGAACAGGAAGTTTCTGGTTTTCAATAAGACCATCAGGTAAAGTATTATTACAAATAGTTCGTACCCCCGATTTATATAAACGCCAGGCATGGCCTGCCAAATAACCACGAACTATAAACTCAATAGGGTATGGAGTAGCCTTAAGTCCAATTGAAACCATTGGGTCGGGTGATTCAATTAACCAGTTTGGAATAATGTCTGAAGTCATTTGCAGAAATTCCGCAGCTATATGGTTAATTACAGCCCCTTTATGAGGAATGCCTTCACGAAAAACACGGTCGAATGCAGAAATCCTGTCGGTACATACCACTACAATATATTTATCGGCAATGGTGTAAACATCTCTTACTTTCCCGGTATAACGTTCTGTTAAATAGGGTAATTGAAAATCGGTATTTAAAAGAGTTGTCATAGTTAAATATAATTTAATAAATATTTGCAAAAGTAAATTAAATTTAATTTATTTGCAAAAAGTAAATCACATTAAATATAGTTAATCAAAATTAAATGCCATTTAACTTAAAAGGAATTAGTTTTAAGCGATTTCTGATAATCACCCTTGGGATTATATCAATGCTCTCAATGGGAACAATATACTCATGGAGTGTTTTCAGGATACCTTTAGAAAAGGAAATGGGAATTACTACAGCACTTTCTGGCCTACCTTTTTTGGTTTTTCTTGCTCTATATTCTTTTTCAATGCCATTTGCAGGTAAACTTATTGAAAAATACAAGCCTTCAACAGTTGCTGTGGCCGGTAGCATTGTTTTATCATTAAGTTATTTGTTGTCAGGATTTTGCTCTTCAATTTATCAACTTGTACTAACTTATGGAATTATTGGAGGAATAGGGGTAGGTATCTTATATGGTGTTCCTGTTGCTATGGCTTCAAGGTGGTTTCCTAATTCAAAAGGTATTGCAACCGGGGCAACACTGCTTGGTTTTGGATTATCTCCATTGCTAACAGCACCAATTGCATCTTTTCTGATAGAAAATTATGGTGTTAACAATACTTTTAAAATACTCGGTTTAGTATTTCTTACATTTTTACCGGCTATTGCTATGTTTTTTAAAAACCCCGTTGATTATAGCCAGTCTAATTCAAAAGTAACAGTAGTTGAAAATGAATTAGAAATAATAAAAGATAGACGTTTTATATTGCTTTGGCTACTCTTTTTTATTGTTGCTTTTTCAGGCCTAATGACTATTAGTATTTCCAGTCCATTTTCACAGCACATTTTAGATATAAGTCACACTGATGCAGCAATAATCCTCTCTTTGTTTGCTTTTTTTAACGGATTTGGCCGATTGATTTTTGGTGTACTAATTGATAAAGCTGGGCTGCATAAAGTTATGAACGTATCTTTTTTACTCCTAATTGTTACATCCTTATCCATAGCAACTCTAGTGCCCAAAAGCTCTTTGCAGTTTGTTATTTCTATGTCGGTTGTTTGGGGAGTTTTTGGTGGGTGGTTAACTATTGTTCCTATATCAGTGATTCAATTTTTTGGAAGGCGGAATTCCTCTAAAAACTACGGAATACTTTTTACTGCTTATGGTTTTGGGGCTATTGCAGGTGTTACGCTTGCATCGAAGGCGAAAGAATTTACAGGAGGTTACCAGTCTGTATTTTATGTTGTATTTACAATGTCTATACTGGGCTTTATTATAATTAGAAAAATGTTAAACTAAAAAATTAATTTTATGTTAGTAGCGATTATTACAGGGAGCGATAGCGACCTTAAAACAATGCAGGGTACGGTAAATATCCTCGAAAAATCTGGGATACCCTATCATGTTTCAGTTCTCTCAGCTCACAGGTGTACCGAAGAACTTTTAAAGTATATTAAAGAAATTGAGAGAAAAGGGTATGAAATAATTATTGCAGCAGCTGGTAAAGCAGCGCATTTGCCAGGGGTTATTGCAGCCAATACCAGTATTCCGGTAATTGGTGTACCCATTGAGACATCTGATCTTGGGGGTATGGATTCACTGTTGTCTATGGTACAGATGCCAAAAGATGTACCAGTTGCAACTGTGGCTATCGGAGCAACAGGGGCGATGAATGCCGCTGTATTAGCCATAAGGATTCTTGGAAACAAATACCCGGCTTATCGCAGAAAGGCTGACGAATACCGGGAAAGTGTTAAATCTGAAGCAATATCGAAAAATGGTATAATCCGTGAAATGGGGTATCAAACATACATGGAAAAATTTTTCTGAGAATGGCCAAATTAGGTACTAATTTAGATAAGGCTGCGGAATTATTGCGGAATGACGAACTGGTTGCCATACCAACTGAAACCGTTTATGGTTTAGCTGGGAATGGCCTTAAAAGTGACACCATAAGTAAAATCTATATGGTAAAGAACCGTCCACCTGGCAATCCGTTAATTTTACATATAGCGTCAGTTAATCAGCTCGAAAGTTTGGTTACTAAAATCCCTGAAGCTGCTATAAAGCTGGCAGAGAAATTCTGGCCGGGTCCGCTCACCTTAGTTTTACCCAAGAATAATGTTGTTCCGGGAATAGCTACAGCCGGATTAAATACTGTTGCTGTTCGTATTCCTTCGCATGAAATGACCTTAAAGCTTCTTTCGATGCTTGATTTCCCGCTTGCTGCTCCCAGTGCAAACCTTTCTAACAGGGTTAGTCCAACAACAGCCGAACATGTTCATTTCCAAATTGGGAAACGAATTAAATACATTCTTGATGGTGGCCAGTGTAGTAAAGGTATAGAATCTACAATAATTGGATTTAAGGATGAAATTCCGATTATATTAAGGCATGGGGCTTTAAGTATTGATAAAATAAAGCAAGTGCTGGGGAAAGTGCTTACAAAAAATGACCACAATTCTATTCTTGCACCGGGAATGGCTCCGAAGCACTATTCACCTAAAACCCGATTAATTGCGAGCGATAATATTAAACGAACCATTACCGGATTAAACGGACTAGATATAGTAGTGCTTACACTCTGTCCGAATAATCACAATACTTTGGAAAGTGAAATTTCTAAAGCAAGTCTTACCAGTAATGGCGATTTATCGGAAGCCGCCTTTAATCTTTACGATAAGCTTTTTCTTCTGGATAAAATGAATTTTGATTGTATTGTTGCAGAGTACGTCCCTGAAGTTGGTATTGGAATCAGCATCAATGACCGTTTAAGGAGGGCATCAAATTAATAATTAATAAAATGTTTGCGTATGAATGAGGTGAAAGAGTTTTTTCAACTTCGGGCAGAGGTCATGGAGTTGTTGGATAGAAAAAAGGTAATTATTCCCGAATCGAGAAGCCATCTGTTGTCGATGGCAATGGGAGATAGTAAAGAAGTATTCGAAGTTGCTTATGATGTAGATCGCGTAGGTAAGGTTGTTGAAGCAACTGTAACAAAATGTAAAAATGGCCTTGCAGTCAATTATACCGATATGTACATGCGAAGACGCGATCCTGACTGTATGGTGATTGCAGATGAAGGAGATACAGATAAAATAAGGTATTTTGAAAGGTTCAGCGAAGATTTTGAACCGTTAAGAAACAAAACTTTTGATTGGCTAAACGCGCAAGCCGAATTAATAGTGATGCCATTCATGTCGGGTGGAAATGAGTTTGGGTATCCTTCACTTTTGATAGCTCCCGCCAATGCCGGTTTTTTTGCCGGAGGTCTGGCAGATTTGCAAGGTTTTATTCCAAAAGCAGAAATACCAAAAGGCTTTTGCCCTAAAGCGATTATATATCTTGCCCCACCGTTTAGGCATACACATTTTGATGGCCGACAAGTGGTCGTTCATAACCGTATCGAAAATATGCATGAGCTATTTTCGTTTAACCTTTATCCAGGCCCAAGCGCCAAAAAAGGCGTATATGGGATTTTATTGAACATTGGAGAAGACGAAGGCTGGGTAACCCTGCATGGTGCAACTGTTAAATTGATTACCCCTTACGATAACGAATTTATAATAATGCACGAAGGGGCAAGCGGTGGAGGTAAAAGCGAAATGATTGGAGAAATGCACCGGCGACCTGATGGTCGTGTGCAGATTGGACAAAACACTATTTCAAAAGAAAAAATAATTATTGACCTGTCCGATACTTGCGAACTCCAGCCAATAACTGATGATATGGCCTTGTGTCATCCAAAATTACAGCAAAATTCTAAAAGGCTGGTTATAACCGATGCGGAACAAGGTTGGTTTTTAAGGGTTGACCATATAAAGGAGTATGGTACTGAGCCGCACTTGGAAAAATTAACAATTCATCCTCCTGAGCCTCTGATTTTTTTAAACCTTCAGGGAAATACAGATTCTTCTTGTTTAATATGGGAACATACCGAAGATGAGCCCGGGAAAAGATGTCCAAACCCAAGGGTAATAATGCCTCGCAGGTTTGTGAAAAACACTATTGATGAGCCAGTAGAAATAGATGTAAGAAGTTTTGGTATTCGTACCCCACCCTCTACCAGAGAAAACCCAAATTATGGTATTGTTGGCATGTTGCATATATTACCAATGTCGCTTGCATGGTTATGGAGGCTTGTAGCTCCAAGAGGGTATTCAAACCCAAGCATAACAGATTCAGAAGGACTTTCGAGCGAAGGGGTTGGCTCTTACTGGCCATTTGCCACGGGCAAAATGGTAAATCAGGCAAACCTGTTACTCGAGCAAATGATAAATACACCTTCAACCCGGTATAAGCTTATCCCTAACCAGCACATTGGTGCTTATAAGGTTGGCTTTATGCCCGAATGGATTGCCCGTGAATATATAGCCCGAAGGGGTACTGCCAAATTTAAACCCAATCAGCTCGAACCATCAAGATGCCCATTGCTAGGGTATTCGGTTGAATCACTTAAAATTGATGGTACATTTTTACCTACTTATCTTTTAAAAGTAAATGAGCAAGCCGAAGTTGGAAACGATGGTTACGACAAAGGAGCAGCCATGCTTACCGACTTTTTCAAGAAGGAAGCAAGTCAGTTTTATTGCGATGAGCTTCATCCAATGGGTAAGGAAATTATTGAAATACTATTAAATAATGGAGGATTGGATGATTACCTGCGTGTAACCCCTTATAAATAAAAAATAATCTGATTATTAATTTTATTGATAGATATTTATTTAATAAGGGAATATTAACTTGATACATATTAATTTAAAAATACGCACTATGATTGAAGTATAATACCATAACTAAAAATATAAAAATTATGGACACTCAAGCTTTGTCATTAAACAACACAATTGAAAAATTGAATTCAAATGTGCTGAAAATGCTCTCAGAGCGGGGGGGACAGATTTATTCCAAAACTGAGAATTTTAGCTCAATTGGCACCGGCTAAAGGAAAGTCAATTAATGCTGCAACGTGAGGCTACTGAAGATGATGATACATCTACGCACCCGCCAGCTGCAAATATTTTCCCCTATGCACCCAGCTTTGGAAAGGCAGAATTACGAATTCATTGGAAAGATTCTATTCATCGAATAATCCTTCATTGAAATACATTGTAAAAAGTAACCCTATTGCCACCAATGGTTTAACGCATTGCTTAAGCATGACCGGTTATTTATTTTCCAATGAAAACGATACTATTTTAGTTTCCATTCTCCTACACCAGCCGAGGTATATAGATCGGAGCCGCCCCTATAGTCATATTGAAAGGATAAGGTGAATCTGGTAATGCCTGAGCTGGGGGGCATTTTGTACTCTTCTACTAATCTAATTAGGGAATATTGTTCCCGAAACTAAAGAATCAGTTGAGGATATGAAAAAAACCGATTATGGGCACTAAAGGCATAAAGAAAAAACTTCATAGATTTTGGTTAAAGCCATTTTCTATGAAGTTTAACTTTTTTAAAGAGGCTGAGCAAAAAGGGGATTAAGCATTTTAAATAGCTCATTCTGATCGCTGAAAGTCAGTTAATTGTCGCAAGGAGCGAAGTCGAAATGCGATTATTAACTGACTTTTTACACAGCCTCTTTAATGTATTATTTAACAGCTCTATTTTACGAAAGATGCATTATTTAAATAGGTAAAGCAATCTTTCACACCTTCAAACTGTGTCATGTTTGTTTTTACTTTTTCAATTTCAACATAATATTCACTTAACCCGTTTTTATAAGCGAGGTTAAAAATATTTTCGAAATTCATCATCCCCGATTTACCTAAAACTGAACGGTCTTTTATATGAAGAACCGGGAACCTGGTTGGATATTTTTCGAAATATTCGAGTGGATCGTTTTGTCCCATTACAGTCCAGTAAACATCCATTTCGAAGAATACGAGACCTGGGTCTGTACCATTTAGCAGTAAATCGTAAATTACATCTCCTTTTTGCTGGAATGGATTTTGGTTTTCTGTTGTTGTTTTTTCCGATTCTTTCACTACCCGTTTGAATTCCATATGATGGTTATGGTATCCCCATTTAATACCGGCACTTTTGGCAACTTCGCCAGCTTTGTTAAATACTTCGCAAACAAGTTTAGCATCTTCCTGACTTTCGATAGATGGCATCCCGGGTTGAACAAGGAATTTAACGCCAAGTTTCACATGGTCCTCAACTGTTTTCTTCCAAAAATCGTCAATTTGTGCCACATTATCGGCGGAATACTTTCTAACAGGAGGGTTTACATGGGAGCTTGTAATTTTTAATCCGGCATCGTCCACAATTTTTTTATAATCAGCAACCTCATAAATACCCATTTTACGATTGCCATACCCAGCTAATTCAATAGTAGAATATCCGATCTCGGCAATTTTTTTCATACCGGCAGGTACATTTTCAACTAACTCTTTTCCTAAGGAATATATTTGCAAGCCAATTGATTTTTTGGCGGCAGAAAAAGAAGATGCCGATTTTTCGGAGGCTATCGCAGGAACTATGCTGGATCCCACAACACCACCTACTGTTAATAAGGATAGTTTTTTTAAAAAATCACGTTTATTTTCCATTGTCTTAGTTTTTTTAATTGAAATAAATTCCGGGGATAGGCAGCCACACCCCGGAATAATTATTGTTTATTACAATGTATAAGGATTTTTGTACTGATACCAGTTTAAGCGGTGCGAAGCAGCTTCCGTATCGTCTCCAAAACTTAAGGTTGCAGGATTCCATTTAACCGGACGGCCCAATTCAGTGGCTATATTTCCCAGGCAGCAAAGAGTGTTTGTACTGCAACCAACTTCAATTGGGGCAATGGTATCTTTGCGTGAACGAACCGAATCAATAAAATTCTGCATGTGAGGGGCGCTAATTTCAAAGCTTCCACTACCTTTTGCAGCATTTTTTTGCATTTCTTCGAACATTTTTTTCCGTTCTTCCGGGGTCATATTTTTAGGCCTTCTTCCAGCCAGTTCTTTTGGTACCAATGTCGCGTCCGAACAAGCCAGGTATCCACGGGCAACTTCAATCCAGCCCTTTGTACCAATAAATTTAATACCCTGTGCGTTTGGCATATCCTCAAGATATGGTTGTTCGGTCATTTCAATGCCATTCAAATATTTGAAGGTAAGGTATTTTGCACCATTATATCCTTTAGGGGTAATTAATGCAGGACCTGAACCATCCATGCCAATAGCTGCTTGGGAAATATCAAACATATGAGCTCCCCAGTCGGCCGTAAAGCCATTACCGGTTTCGCGGTACCAGCGCCATGCGCCCCAAAGTTTTTCTCTTTCCTCAGGTTCGAGTGAAATAGGAGGACAAAGATCGGGATGATAATGTATTTTAGAATCGTTTAATGGACCTAACCAAAGATTCCAGTTTAAGTTAGCCGGAACAGGCATTTCAGGAAGGTCAAGCGGTTTTGGAGGATCGCCTACTTTAGAATATATTTTTTCGATATGGCCGATAGCTCCCGATTGAACTAATTCAATTGCTTTCTGAAACTCTTTGCTGGAGCGTTGCTGACTTCCAACCTGCACTATCCGTTTATTTCCACGGGCAACTTTTACCATTTTCAAGCCTTCCTGAATAGTAAATGCTAATGGTTTTTGCACGTAAACATCTTTTCCTGCCTGACAGCTGTGAATAGTTTGAAGGGCATGCCAATGGTCGGGTGTGGCGACTTCAATAGCATCGATATCTTTCCGGTTCAAAAGTTCTTCATAACGTTCGTACATATCGCAACGTGCAGCCATGGCTTTGCTGGTTTGCCAGGTTTCGACCCTTTTTTTAAAACGTAGCTGTTTCATTTGGTCAACATCGCAACATGCAGCAACCTGAACACCAGGAACAGAAGCAAATCCAGCAAAATCGGACATAGCCTGCTGGCCTAAACCAATAAATCCTAAAACTACCCTGTCGCTTGGAGCTATCTTAACTCCATTCATGGTCCAACTGGGAAGAATGGTAAGACCGGTAATACCTAATGCAGACATACCAAGAAATTTTCGCCTGCTTAATTCTTCACTTGTTTTTTCTTTCATTGTTAGCAGTATTAATATTAGTTAAACATTTTTTGTTGTAATGGAATTCGTTTTTATGGCCTGCCTAATTTACTGCGAATTTTCGAAAAAAATAAGTCTCATTAGGCTAATGTTTCCGATAGTTTTAAAATCGAATATCCGTAAAAATACAAATTTGCTTTTTGTTAGAAATTTTGATGGCACAATTTGTTGTTAATAAAACCGATACCTGCCTAACTTGGCCGTTAGTAAAATAGTTGCAGGTATCGGATAGTAGCAGTAGAAGCATCAAAATGTATAAAAAAAAGTAAGCGTAAACGTTGATTAATATTTTTTCGGAAGAAAGGTTTTTATTGTTCGGTCAGGACTTGATACCTTTGTTTACTTTAAGAATAGTTACCAAATAACATAATACCCTTCATACCGTGTTTAAGCAAATCTAAAAAATATGAAACTGATAGGTTAAGAATTTCGACGGAAGTGGGATTGAGAAGTATATAAAGCAGAATGGTGTCGACAAATTGTTTTTAAGTACACCTAAAATTGTTGAGTTGCAGCCCTAAAGATGCGTGTATTTAAGTTTCGAGAAAACCTGTGGTTGGTAATTTCTCCCAATGGGGAGCTCCGTTTTTCCAACTTCGATTGCATGTGCCGAAAAGCTTTTAATTTTATTCAGGGAAACTATAAACGAACGGTGGATACGCATAAAATCATTGGGAGGCAATAGACTTTCGAAAGCAGTGATAGTCGATTTGGCAACTATTTTTCCGGAAATAGTATTTATGGAAATATAATCTTTTATACTCTCGGCATAAAGGATATCATCTAAAAGTATTTTGTGGACTTTTTTATTAACGTTAATATAAACATACTTTTCGTGCAAGGATTCCGCTTGTGATTGCTGATTGGCAGTACCCGAATTTATTGTTTGAAGAAATTTACTTATGGCTTTTATAAAACGTTCGTTCGAAATTGGTTTAAGCAAATAATCTACCACATCTAATTCGTAACCTTCCAGGGCATATTCCCGATAAGCTGTCGTTAAAATTACTTTGGGGGGATTAATCAGGTTTTTCAAAAAATCGGTACCTTTCATACCGGGCATCTGAATATCAAGAAAAATAAGGTCAACCCGCTGTTGGTTAATAATCTGAAAAGCTTCCATAGCATTATTGCAGGCAGCCACAATCTCAAATGATTCGAGTTTAGACAGGTGCGATTTGATTACCTCAATGGCCAGAGGTTCATCGTCTACAATAATACATTTTACTCTCATCTTAGCTTATAATTTTCTGAGTTAGCCGGAGATTAAGCAATACACTAAAGATATCATTTTCCTTTGTTATTTCAAGCGTGTAGTTTTGAGGATATAAAAGCTCCAACCTCCTTTTAACATTGTTCAACCCAATTCCTTCGGTATAGTTGTCGGGTTTTTGTAATTCATCTTTAAAGGAGTTTTCTATTCTGAATTGCAATTGTAAATCTTTTATTTGAATGTCAATCTTAATATAAGGGGAGTTTGTATCGCGACTGGCTCCGTGCTTAAAACTATTTTCGAGAAATGGCAGAAGTATGAGCGGGGCAATGCATTTATTGTCCAAATCGCCTTCGAGGTTAAACTGGATATTTAACCTTTCGCCATACCTGATTTTTTCAAGCTCTATATATCCCTTAAGCTGATTGATTTCGCTTTCGAGTTTTACTTCTGTTTCGTTACTACTGTATAAAATATAATCGAGCTGGTTCGAAAGCATTATTACAATATCAGGGGCTTTATCTGATTTTTGAAGGGTTAAGGCATACAAATTATTGAGGGTATTGAAAAGAAAATGAGGATGGATTTGGGTTTTCAGGAATTTAAGTTCTGCTTCGAGTTTTTCCTTTTCTAAAACAAGCGAATGCTGCTGTTCGATATACCAGCGTTTAAACATAACAATGCCTGCTGCAATTGCTGGTATTTGGTAGTTTAGAATCAAATTTCCAAAAATTTTAAACATGTAGCCCGAAGGATGATATCTTTCGTACATAATACCGCCTGGGCAGAAAAAGAAGAACTCGAAAACAAACCAAATTAAAATTCCAAACAGTAGCGCATGGATAAGAATAAGCAAGCCAAACTCAATGTATTTTTTTCGAAACAGAAAGTAAGGGAGGATTAAATAGATTAAGGAATATGTTCCAATCATCCGAACCGGGAGAAGATACAAATTTGCTATAAACTGTTTGGAATATTCCTCGTTATTGCTGCCATAGGTAAACGAGTAAAAGAGATACCAAACGACCCAGAATAAGACATGCCATAAAATCCGATGCCGGAATATTAAACCCTTCACATTTTCCATCCTTCAGTTTGTGTTATAAAAATTGGAGGAAGATATTTTAAATGATTCGATAAATCTAAAGACAGCGACAAATTTAATTTATTTGACGACATAAAACTGATACAAACAGATGGGGAGGTTTTATCTAAATTTAATCTGAAAGAAATGTCTCTCAGTTATTAAATTAATAAAGATTGATGGATGATTAAATGAGAATGCTTATGGTTACTAACGAATGAAACAATAAATAGCTTTCTAATACCAAAGCGCTTTAAAACAAAAGAGCCAGTCGGGAAATTCCAAACTGGCTTTTTTGTTGTGTATTTTAATTAACTAAACATCAATTTTGGCATATTTAGCATGTTTCTCAATAAACTCACGGCGAGGCGGAACATCGTCGCCCATAAGCATGGAGAAGATACGATCGGCTTCGGCAGCGCTTTCAATGGTAACCTGGCGAAGGGTTCTCCCGGCAGGGTTCATGGTAGTATCCCAAAGTTGTTGGGCGTTCATTTCTCCCAAACCTTTGTATCGCTGAATGTGCACGCTGCTTTCTTTTCCTTTGCCTAACTCTTCAATGGCTCTTAAGCGGTCTTCCTCCGTCCAGCAATATTGTTCACCACCACCTTTTTTTACCAGGTAAAGCGGAGGAGTGGCAATATACAAATACCCATTCGAAATCAGGTCCTGCATAAAGCGGAAGAAGAACGTCATAATTAAGGTGGCAATATGCCTACCATCCACATCAGCATCGCTCATGATTACGATTTTATGATACCGGAGTCCGGAAAGATTAAGTGCTTTGCTGTCCTCTTCGGTTCCAATGCTAACACCAAGTGCGGTAAAAATATTTTTTATTTCTTCACTCTCGAAAATTTTATGATGCATCGCCTTTTCCACATTCAAAATTTTACCACGTAATGGTAAAATTGCCTGAAATTTTCGGTCGCGCCCTTGTTTTGCAGTTCCACCTGCGGAATCTCCCTCGACCATAAAAATTTCGGTATTCTCCGGGTCTTTATCAGAACAATCCGCTAATTTTCCGGGTAATCCTGCCCCCGAAAGCACTGTTTTACGCTGAACCATTTCGCGTGCTTTGCGAGCTGCGAGTCGGGCTGTTGCGGCTAATATTACTTTATTAACAATATTCCGGGCATCTTTAGGGTTCTCTTCCAGATAATTCGCAAGGGCTTCGCTCACCGCCTGGTCTACAGCCCCCATTACGTCGCTGTTTCCCAATTTGGTTTTTGTTTGACCTTCAAATTGAGGCTCGGCTACTTTTATGGAAATAACTGCTGTAAGTCCTTCGCGAAAGTCGTCTCCATTAATATCGAATTTGAGGTTTTTCAGCATTCCCGATTTATCGGCATACGATTTTAATGTTCGGGTAAGTGCACGGCGAAAGCCCGATAAATGGGTCCCACCCTCAATTGTATTGATATTATTAACATACGAGTGTACATTCTCGGAAAAAGAGGTATTGTACTGCATAGCCACTTCCACCGGTACACCATCTTTTTCGGTATCGATGGTGATAACCTTATCGATGAGTTTTTCGCGGTTTTCATCCAAAAATCCGACAAATTCCTTCAATCCTTCTTCCGAATGAAATACCGAAGTACGAAATTCACCGCTTTCGTCCAGTTCGCGTTTATCGGTTAACGATAAACGAATTTTTTTATTTAAGAAAGCCAATTCCCTTAAACGCGATTCGAGGATTTCGTAATGATATTCGGTTGTGTTGAAAATAGAAGCATCAGGTTTAAAGGTAATGGTGGTGCCCCGTTTATCAGTATCGCCTATTACCTGCACATTTCCAAGAGATTTGCCGATTGAAAATTCCTGCATGTAGTGTTTGCCGTCACGAAAAACTTCGGCTTTTAAATGAATTGAAAGGGCATTTACGCAAGAAACACCCACTCCATGCAAACCGCCCGATACTTTGTAAGAACCTTTATCGAATTTACCACCGGCGTGCAATACAGTAAGTACTACTTCCAGCGCTGATTTCTTTTCTTTTTCGTGGTAATCTACAGGTATTCCCCGGCCATTATCCGATACGGATACGGAGCCATCTTCGTTAATGATTAAATTAATGTCGTTACAATATCCAGCCAGTGCCTCATCAATTGAATTGTCAACCACTTCGTAAACCAAATGGTGTAATCCTTTGGTACTTGTGTCGCCAATATACATAGACGGACGCTTGCGAACTGCTTCTAAACCTTCAAGTACCTGAATACTATCGGCCGAATAATCTGAGCCGTTATTTTTTGCAATACCCTTATCTTGTTCGTTTTCCATTCCTTCTCCTTTATTAATTCAATATGTATTGCACAGGATAAATCACATGCAACTTACTTATTTATAATGTTTTAGTATGTTATTAGGATTTTAAAAGACTCGTAAAGATAGCAAAAATCCCCCTTATGGTGTTGTATAAATTTTGAGAACGCGAAGTATTTTATCAACAATTGTTAATGAATAGTGGTTAGGGAAGAAAGATAAGTTACGGGGTACGAGTTGCGGGTTACGTGTTGCGAGTTACGAGTTGCAGGTTGCGGGATTCGGGTTAGAAAAGAGTTGCGAGTTGTGGGTTGCAGGTTACTGGTTACGGGTTGCGGGTTGCGGGTTACGAGTTGCCGGTTATGGGTTGAAGGGGGGAAATCATAGTCTTCATAAAATCATACGAATCAAGGTTCAGACAGTTACGGGTTAAGGGTTGCAGGTTGCAGTGTATAGGTTGCAAGTTAAGGAAATTGTCATTTTGAACCTATTATTTTCCTCATGCAACTCCCGATAGTCCTGATAGCTCGTGGATCGGGGATTACTGACGACTAACGACAATCTACTGGCGACTTACGACTAACTACTTACGACTTATTAAAGCGCATACGTCATCCCAAATAGTACCGAAAACCGCTGCGAAGGGTATTGATTCCAATGCTGATATTGACTTGCAGCAAGATTTCGGAACTGAATAAAACCTGAAAGAATTTTTGTATACCGGTATTCTAATAGCAGGTTTAGATCAACGGCCCCTTTCAGTTCCAAAGGATCGCTCCCAAGCGTATATGGCTTTGCATAGCGTTTGCCGATGTAATAGGTCTCCAGGCTGGCAACTATTTTGTTCTTCAAATTATACCGGGTAGTAAATTTCAGATCGAATTTTGGTTGGTGCCAGGCATGTAATTCCCTGGTTAAATTATAATTGTTAAAGTTTGCATTTACATGAAAACCAATTTTATTGGATGCATCGTACGAAACCTCTCCCGATAATGTAAAAACGTCCCCTTCGTCATAAATAACCTTAAATTGGTTATATAACCGCGATGAATCGTTTACATAGAAATAATAATTGCTGGCTGCGTTCATCGCCAATTTTAAAATGTAGCTCGATTTGGCCCCAAGATTTCCTTTAACACCTCCATAGAGGTTTAACCGGCTGTCGGTGTTTCGCACAACTAAATCGGGGCGTATATAAGGGTTTTCCCAGGCAATATCGTGATAGGAGTGGTTTTTTACATCGCCTGTAATTCCAATAAATGGGATAATTACATCTTTCACCACATTAAACTGGAAATCAACTTTCGGATAAAATTTCAGGTAGTTTCCATCTTCCTCGTGCGCCATAAATAAGTTAAATCCAATATTTAATTTGTAATCGCTGGTTGCAAGCAGAATATAAGGATTTACCAAAAAGAGCGAACTGGTAAGGGAGTCTAATTCGGGACTGCGTTTAAAAATATCGAAGCTGGTATTCAGGCCCACAAAATTATTCTTGAATTGCTTACTAAATGCAGCGTCTAACGAAATAACATTTTCTTTGTGGTCGAATTTATCCTGGGTGAATTGATAATTTGCAAATCCATTATAAAAAAGCCTGGACGAATCGGCGTGGGTAGATTGTACGCCTCCTTTTGCATTAAAATGAATAAAATTCTGGCGAATGGAACCTTTTTCGAGTGAGGTATCAATATCGGGTTTATACCCATAATGGTGAACTGTTTTGCTGCTGAAATCAATATTTCCATAAAGTTCAGCTTTTTTAAGAAAGCGCTTGCCATACACTGAAGCATCGTTGTCGGAATAACCACCATATACTTTCCGATCGTTCAACAACTTTACATTTCCGGTGGAGGAATAATGATTGAAATAAATTCCCCCAGTCCCTTTTTTTGAACGAAGGGTATTCACGAAAACTTCTCCATAGGTAGTGGCGTAATTGCCCAATCCAAGTTTAAAATAGGTTTTATAGAGTTTTGGGAGTGGCATACCAACCATTTTAGCTGCGTTGATAGGCGAAACCTCAAATCCTGTTTCAACCCGTTGTGAGGTTATCGTATAATCGAAGCTGGGTTTTATGGTTACCGAATCGCTAATTTTTGGCAATACGTTAATTTTGTAGGCATCCGAAATAATAGGTTTGTAAGGTTTTACCACCTCTACTTCTTTTTTTATGGGAGTTTGAGCGAGGATTGGGAAAGTGAATCCTAGTACGGAAAAAACAAATAGAGATAGCTTATATTTATTCAGGCTGTTTGCACAATGTTCGAAGTTCATAAGTTGTATTCCGTTTAATTTCAAATTGATAGATTTTAATTTTAAATAGTATTATCCGATCTAAAACCCGATCTGATATTTTTATAAAACTTATTTTATCTGTTTTTTGCTCATGTCAATTTCTAAATCTGGCTGTTGGCCAATATTTTCGACATTGGGATTAGAAGCAAGAATTTTAGCTTGTTTGTCTTTTGCAGCGGCAACAATTCCATCGCCGGGAGTTTCGTAATAATCTACAATACTCTTGAGGGTTTGAAAGGCCTGGAAATCATCTTTTTTATCAACATAAATATCGCTTAGCAGAATAAATCCTTTCCCCATCCAATATTGGTGCGATGTGTTTTTATTTACAAAATCGAGTATTTCCTTTTCGGCAGCATCTTTTTTACCTTGCTGGTAAAGAATTTCAGCCACCATATATTTCGCTTCGGCTCCTTCGACACTTTTAACGTCTTTGGCAAGAAGTTTAAATTCATCTAAGGCAGCTTGTTTATCTCCGGTTTCGAAGTGGGAGCGGCCCAACATATAATGAGTTTCGCGTTGTAATTCGGCAGGTACTTTCTCGGTTTTAAGAAGATCGGTTGCTGCATAAATGGTTCCGGCATAGTCGTTCAGCTTAAAGTGACAGCGCATGGTCCCAATTTTGGCATCGGTAATATTGGTATTTATTTCTCCTTCCTGAATTAGCCGTTTATACGTATCTAAAGCTTGTTGATATTGCCCTGCATTGTAATACAATTCCGAAGCATTTACAAGAGCCTGTTCGGTAAACATGCTGCGGGGCTGCGATAAAACATATTCGAATCCTTCCAATGCATCATCATTCTTATTTTGTATGCGACTGCAATCGGCGAGGTAAAAACGGGCATTCACTAAAAAGTTCCCTTGTGGGAATTTTTCGATGTAGGTATTAAAATTCTGCGTTGCCCTGTCACAATTTCCTGCCATATATAAATTTTCGGCTGCACGGTAAAGCATCGAATCCTGCTCGCTCTGACGCACATTGGCAAATGATCCCAGCGATTCTACATACGAAAAATAGCTTTGGGCATCGTTGGTTCCGGTATATACATTTTTTAATCCGGCCAATGCATCGCGGGCATCATTTGAGCCCGGGAAATCGGTAATTACTTTTTTATAATAGGCAATGGCGTCGGCATCTTTATCGCGGTTATAACTTATAAGCCCTAGCTGAAGCAAAGCCTTGGGAACGTAACTGCTGGCAGGGTATTCTTTTAGCAACCGGTTATACATTTGAACGGCATTATCGGGTTTTTCCATGGTAACATAGCTTCTCCCCATTTCATAAATAGCATCGTCGTTGTACGACGATTTAGGGAAGTTTTTGGTTAGCGCCGTCATGGTTTCAATTTTACGCTCGGGACGACCAACTAACCCCAGTGTAAATCCTTTTTGAAACATGGCATAATCCACATCCGAAATACCCAGATTGATAGCTTTTTCGTAATTGTCGGCGGCAGTCCAATAGGTTAAACTCATAATATAACAATCGCCGATACGGTTGTACGAATCGCCAACGGTATTTATACGGGCATCTTTCATGGTAGTGGCATAACGCTTAAACCAGGTCATAGCCTCGTCGTATTTTTTTTGGTTAAAAAAACAGTACGCAATATTATAGTTGGCTATCTCGAATTCTTCGAGCGATGGAGCTCCGGAAGTGGTAAAGAAGTTATTATATTGTTGCAAGGCGGAAGCATAATCTCCTAATCGATAATAGGCTTCCCCTTTCCAGTAATTGGCACGGGCAGTTAGTAAACGGTCGTATTGAGCGTTTTCGAGCGATTTATCAAATAAGTCGATAGCCTCTTCGAACTTCAAACTATTATATACTTCCAGGCCTCTGAAGAAGGCAATTCGCTGATAAGCTTTTTTTATGGTATTGTCTTTATTACGGATTTTTTCAATGGATTCGAGGGCGGCTTTATAATTCTTCGTACTGGTATATGCCAGGGCAAGGTAATTATAGGCTTCGTCCGATCGTTTGGAGTCAGGAAAAACTTTGATGTAATCTTCAAAAGCACGTACAGCTTCATTGAATGGAGAATACGAAAGTTCGTAGGTGACAATGGCGTAATTAAACAGGGCGCTTTCCTGTATATCCGGACTGTAATTCATTTTGGAAGCCGATGAATAGGCCATCCTGGCTTTGTTTTTATCCTTAAGCTTAATATAGCAATCGGCCAAATGATAGAGTGCATTTTGAGCCACCGTATTATCAGCGCTCGATATCCGTTCGAAGTATTTAACGGCATTTTTATAATCGCCAGCTTTATAATAGGAGTAAGCTAATTCGTATTTATCATCCTGAGTAGGAGCGGTAGCTTTTTCCATGTATTTTTCAAGGTATGGAATAGCTTCGTTGTATTTATTTAGTTTGTAATACGATTCCCCAATAATACGCGACATCTCGGCTGTACGTTTTTCGGTAATGGAATCGAGTAGGGAAGGGGCATATTCCACAACCTTGTCGAATTTTTTCTGTAGATAATATATCTGCGAAATGTAATAAGGAACAATATCCGCAAATGTTTCGTCGTCTTTCAGTCGTAAAAACCCCTCGAGCGACGACTCGTAGTTTTTTTGAATATATAGGATGTGCGAATAATAATATAAAGCCGGCGAAGTGAATTTGGTATCCAAATCCTTTATTTCGCTAAAAGCTAAACGGGCTTTATCATAATTTCCATCCTGAAAATAACAGTAGCCTAATTCAAAAAAATACTCAGGACGTTGATCCTCCCGCAAGTTGGAAGGCTTAACCTGTTCGAACCATTCAATAGCTTTTGCATATTTTTTATTGGTATACTGAAAGCGCCCCATATGAAATTTAGCTTCGTTTACACGGGCGTTTTCAGGATTCTGATTAATAAAAACCGCCAATAAATACTCAGCATCGGCATTAAAAAGTTCGACCGCGCATAAAGCCACATAGTATTGAGAATTGGCCTTTATTTCCGTTTGGTTAAAGGATAGATTTTCGGCTACTTGTTCGAAAAAATGCCGTGCCGCACTGTATTTCTGTTTTTCAAATAGTTCAACAGCTGTGCGGTAACTGGCGGCAGGATCGAGCTGGTGTGGAGTTTTTTGCGAATATGCAATCAGACTGAGAAATAGCAAACATAAGGTAGTTATTCTTCGAATCATACGATTTTGTTTTATCTTATTAATTCAGCAATTATAAATCATGATATTTAAATATAAAAATTAACCGCAAGCCCTTCAATAGGAGCTATAACTGTTTCGCTGTTCTGAACCAGTTATCCATATTATGCAATGGTGAGAGCTAAATTTTTGTAATCAAAGTACGTTTTCAACGGGTAAAGGTAAAACTTATTCACCGGTACCCTTCTGAAAAGTTTTCAAATCTATTAACACAAAACTGTTAATTAGTCGATTTATTGTAATTTTAGCCGCAAAAGAAGCAAAACCAAAATGGAAAAACAACCAATCATTACCTTTGCAAATGCCAATATACTGCAAGACGATCATCTTGTACTCAAGGATGTTAACCTTACTATTTTTAATGGGGAGTTTGTTTACCTTATCGGAAAAGTAGGAAGCGGGAAAAGCAGCCTTATTAAAACTATGAATGCCGAAATTCCACTTACCGAAGGCGAAGGCATGGTAGCCGGTTTTGACCTGAAAAGAATTAAAACCAAAGAAATACCATACTTGCGCCGAAAATTAGGGATTGTATTTCAGGACTTTCAATTATTGACCGATCGCACGGTAAACGAAAACCTCGAATTTGTTCTTCGGGCGACGGGTTGGAAAAATCACCCGGAAATTAAGAAACGGGTCGAAGAAGTACTCGAAAAAGTTGGTCTTGCCAATAAAGGATATAAAATGACCCACCAACTCTCAGGTGGGGAACAGCAGCGTGTAAGCATCGCCAGGGCATTGCTGAACGACCCGGAGATTATTCTTGCCGATGAGCCTACCGGTAATCTCGATCCCGATGCATCCGAAGATATATTAAAACTACTGATGGAAATTAGTTACAACGAGCGTACCGTTGTTATGGCCACCCATAACTATGCCCTGCTGAAACGCTTTATTGCCCGTACGTTAAAGTGCGACAAAGGGGTTATGGAAGAAGTAAACCATTCCGAAGAAATTGACTTTGCAGGTATGATGGAGGTGTAAGGGTTGATGATTGTTAATTGATGATTTATGATTTGTTGTATTATTCATGAAATTATTTTTAGTTAGCTATTTCAACTTCAATTATTATTCAAATTTTAGATTGATCAAATGTTGGGTAAAATGCAATGCAAGTTAATGTAGAGTTGCTGAATTTATAACTAATTATAGGAGAGTGGTATATATGCTCTTCGAAGATACCTTGTTCAGTAAACGACATTTAAATTCAATTTATTTTCCACAATCTTTAAAAAGCTTCCCCAACTGTTATATTTCAAAACCATAAAATTTTAAATACTTTTACCAGCCAAAAATGGGGCTATGAGCAAACCAGATAAATCGTATGTTGAAGAACTGAAGCTTGGCAATGAGGATATATTGCATAAGCTTTACGATCAATATAGCGATACCTTGCTGGCCTATGCCAAACACACCATCCGAAACCCATTGCTGGCCGAAGATTTTGTTCAGGATGCCTACTGCACTTTATGGGAAAACCGGACAAAACTCAATAGCGAACAACCGGTTCAAAGTTATTTGTATAAAGTGGTACACAGCCGTTGTGTTGATTATATCCGCAAACAGGTTGCCCGCCAAAATTATACCCAAAATACCGAATGGAGATTACGCGAGTTAGAATTAACCCAAAACCCATTCGACAGTATTTTTGTATCCGAAATAATGGCACAGGAAGCGAACGAAATCCTTCAGAATTCATTGCAAAACCTACCCGAACAAACACGCGAAATATTTCTACTAAGCCGTAACCAACAATTGAAAAATTCGGAAATAGCCGAACGTAATGGTGTCACTGTAAAAGCAATCGAGTATCACATCTCCAAGGCATTACAGCAATTAAAAACGGCATTGAAAGATTTTTTATAAAATAACACAAAAACCAATTAGGGTTACTTAGGCCCTTTACGATATAACTTAACAAGCATGGAAGAAAACAAAGACATATCAACTATTGATTTGCTTATAAGCAAATACCTTAGCGGGAATGCAACCGGTGCGGAGATACTCGAATTTATGGACTGGATGAATGCATCACCGGATAATTGTACCTATTTTGCACAGTATAAAATTATATGGCTTAAATCGGTCGAGCAAAATCCAATTTCGAAGGAGTTGTGTTGGGAGCAACTGCAATCCCGCCTGAAAGAGCGGGAAATTGCCCGCTTCGAAGTGGAAGAAATTGTAGTTGAATCGAAAGAAAAAACGTTTAGGATTTTACGCTATGCCGCTTCCATTATTGTTCTTTTAGCAATTTCTTCGGTTTTGTTTTTTGTAGCAAAAACTAAAAAGAATATCAATCTTGCCCAAAACGTTATCGAAGTTCCTTATGGATCGAAAACTTCTCTTATTTTACCCGATGGTACAAAGCTTTGGATAAATTCGGGGACAAAACTCACCTATAATAATGAGTATGGCAGAACCAACCGGAATATTTACCTGGTAGGCGAAGCATACTTTGATGTTGCTAAAAACCGTAAACTTCCGTTTATTGTTCATACCTCCAATCTCAAAATTAAAGCACTAGGGACAGCATTTAATGTAAAAGCTTATCCCGAAGAAAAGAAAGTTGAAACAACCCTGGTTCGTGGATTGGTTGAAATTGAAAAGGAAGGTTCCAAAACGCCGATTTACCTCCGTCCAAGCCAGAAAATTGTAATTGCTGACAAAAAGACTACTCAAACTGAATCTCAAGCTACCAGTAAGAACGAAATTACCAGTCAAAACTTGAAGTCTGATAAAACAGACCTGGAAGTAAATAACGAAATTGATACCGAAAAGGAAACCTGTTGGAAAGAGGGTAAGTTAATTTTTGACAGGGAACCTTTAGTTTCTTTGGCTGTAAAACTGGAACGCAGGTACGATGTTCGCATTTCATTTGAAAACGAAAAACTTAAAGACTACAAGTACACAGGAACATTTAATGATCTCTCGTTGGAACAGATTCTGGAGGCTATGCGCTTTTCGTCACCTATAAATTTTGAAATTAAAGAGAAAAATGTTCAGTTAATTGAAAAGGACTGATTTTATTTATAACTTTATTACACTACATACTAAAAACTACTGCATGAAGAAACTCCTAACATCTTAATTAAAAAGGAACGGGAAACACTAAGAGTATTTCCCGCTGGTTACGTTTAGAATAGATCGAAGAATGGATATACGTTGGCGCGTCGCTCATTCATCGAAGTGTTTAACTTTTAACCTCATCAAAAATATGAAAAAAAAGACAAAACTACTATTACGACAATTTTTCTTTAACAAAATTTGGCTGATTATGAGACTATCTGTTTTAATAAGCCTTGTGGCAGTCCTGCAGGTATCAGCTTTTACCAATGCGCAGACTACACGCATAAGCATGCAAGCTACTAATATCAATATTCGTGAAGTGTTTCGCGAAATTGAACGTAATTCCGGGTTATCCTTCTTATATTATGACGATGCGATAGACCTCAAGAAAAATATTACGGTTAGTGCAATCGATCGTCCACTTGATGAACTGCTGGATGAGATTCTAAAAGAGAGTAAACTTTCGTACAAGGTTTACGACAATAAATTTATCGTTATAACCCCTATCGATGCCATGCAACAACAGACTGTTACGGGTGTTGTTACCGATGCTACCACAAACGAGGCGCTTCCGGGGGTTAACGTTACCGTTGAAGGAACTACCATTGGGGTAGTTACTGATATCGACGGAAAATTTTCAATTGATGTTCCTTCTCCAACTTCGGTACTTCTTTTTTCGTTTGTGGGTTTTAATGCCGAAAGAATAGATGTTGCCGGAAAAACTACCATTACCCTTTCGTTAGTTCCGGATATTAAAAAACTGGATGAAGTGGTTGTTGTGGGTTACGGTACACAAAAGAAGGTAAACATGACCGGTGCTGTTTCTGCAGTTAAGATGGACGAGCGGATTACCAGCCGTGCGTTAACAAATGTCTCTTCCAGTTTATCGGGACTTGTTCCCGGGCTTGCCGTTACCCAAAACTCGGGTATGGCTGGTAATAACGGGGCGAACATGGTTATTCGCGGGTTAGGTTCGGTAAATAATTCAAATCCGCTGATTGTTGTTGACGGAATGCCCGATGTAGACATTAACCGGATCAATATGAACGATATTGAAAGTGTTTCAGTTTTAAAAGATGCTACATCTTCGGCAGTATATGGTTCCAGAGCTGCCAATGGTGTAATTCTTATTACTACCAAATCGGGTAAAGGTCAGAATAAGAACCGAATTAATTTCTCAGGAACCTATGGGCAAACATTGCCTACCAAAGCATATGATTTTATGGCCGATTATCCCCGTGCACTTACTATGCATCAAAGGTCTGCCTTGGTTAACACATTGCCACAAAACTTAATGTTTAAGAATGGTACGATTGACCAATGGATGGCTTTGGGAATGATTGACCCACTTCGCTATCCGAATACCGACTGGTGGGATGTGATCATGCGTAATGGTCAGGTTCAGAATTATAATCTTTCTTCGTCTGGTGGAAACGATAAATCAAATTTTTTCGTTTCATTAGGGATGATGGATGAAAAAGGCTTGCAGATCAATAACGATTATAACCGTTACAATGCCCGTTTTAACTACGATTACAAAGTGAATAAAAATATGAACATCGGTGCCAAATTCAGTGGTAACTGGTCGAATATGACTTATTCGCTCGAAGATGGTTTTATTGATGACAACCCTACCAATACTGCTGGTTTCGATATGCAGTATGCAATTTCCGGTCTTACACCATACGATCCTGTATCAGGTTACTTTGGCGGGGTTATGGCTTATAACGAAGATGCACAAGCATATAACCCTTATACTGTTTATGTAAATAACCTTACTCACCGTAACCGACAGGAAGTTAACCCCTCTCTATATTGGGATTGGTCTCCTATAAAAGGCTTAACTGCCAGAGTGGATTATAACTTAGATTATTACAATCAGTTCAGCTATAATGCATCTACTCCAAACCGAGCATATAACTTCCAGACCGGAGCATATGGTTCACGTGTTTATGTTGGTGATAATGCGGGTATTTCCAATACCACCAATACTGGTTACAAAACCATGTTAAACGGCAGGCTGACTTACGAAAAAACAATTGCTACCAATCACCAGTTAACTGGGTTGTTTGTGTACAGTGAAGAATACTGGTATGTAAGAAGCCAGTCCAGCTCCCGTTCCAACAGAGTATATCCTTCACTTGAGGAAGTTGATGCCGCATTAACTATACCTGGTCAGGTATCCGCTGGAGGTAACTCAAGCACAGAAGGACTAAGATCCTATATCGGACGTATAAATTATACTGCTTACGATAAGTACTTACTTGAAGCTAACTTCCGTTACGATGGTTCTTCCAAATTCCTCGACGAAAGACGCTTTGGATTCTTCCCATCTGCAGCTTTAGGTTGGAGATTTACCGAAGAAAATTTTATGAAAGCGATTCCGCAGAACTGGTTAAATTCGGGTAAACTGAGATTTTCATATGGAGCACTTGGAAATAATAGTGGTGTTGATCGCTACGAACAGCGCGAAACTTTAGATGAGTCGCATTATATGGTGGATGGAAACATTGCCAAAGGCCTTGTTTACAAAAAAATGGTTAATGAAGAGCTTTCCTGGGAAGCAACTGAAGTAATGAATATAGGTCTGGATCTTGGCTTTTTCGACAATCGACTTAATGCTGAAATCGATTATTACGACCGCTTAACAACGGGAATGCTCCGTCCGCAGCAGTTCTCAACACACTTGAGCAGTGCATATGACGCTCCGCGTAAAAATATTGGAGATTTGAGAAACCGTGGAGTTGAAGGTAACTTTACATGGAGAGAAAAAAGAGGCGAATTTTCTTACTTGTTAAATCTGAACGCTTCTTATAACAGAACTACCCTTGAAAAGTGGAACGAGTTCCTTGGAAAAGGCTGGACATTCCTAAATATGCCATATCACTTCCTATATACTTATGAAGATATAGGAATTGCACAAACCTGGGAAGATGTTTATAATGCTACTCCACAGGGAGCTTCTCCAGGAGATATTCTTCGCAAGGACATCAATGGTGATGGTAGAATTACTGGCGATGATAAAATAGCAGATCCTAATATTCAACGCGACAGGCCAACCACAAACTTTGCTCTCAACGGTAATTTCTCATGGAAAGGTTTTGACTTTACTTTCCTGCTGCAAGGCGCAACTGGACGTAAGGATTACTGGATCAACAACCACAACAACGTAAACTTCGGTACGCAGCGTTATGCTTCTACCTGGAACCATTGGAATGACCCATGGAACTGGGAAAACCGTGGCGGAGCATGGCCTCGTTTATCAGGCAATGCGAACCGGGAAGAAACTACTTTCTGGCTTGACGATTTAAGCTACCTGCGTATTAAAAACCTGCAGTTGGGTTATAGTTTGCCTTCCAACTTGTTGAATCGTATTCGCGTTGAAAGTTTCCGCGTTTTTGTTACAGCTGAAAATCTCTATACACTCACCAAATTCAGGGGTCTCGATCCGGAAGGGCAGGGCAACAGAAGTGATACGTATCCGATTAATAAATCATTTTCATTTGGTGTTAACATAGGTATTTAAAAATTAAAACTTTGAACAGATGAAAAAAACTAATATAAAAATTGTTGTTGTTTCCATTGTGATGGGGATGGCAATATTTATAAACTCTTGCACTAAAGATCTGCTCGACCAGGCTCCTACAACAAAAATGGATGCCGCTGCTTTCTGGAAAACAGAAGCTGATGCCACCATTGCCTTAATGGGAGCCTATGCAGATGTGAGGCCTCTTTTCGACCGCGATTATTATCTTGAGGGACATGGTGAATACGTTCGGGTACGTGGAACAAGTGCTACAAATAACAATCTTCGTTTGGGAGATGCATATCAGGGTGCTGATTATAATCCTACCGGTTACGGAGATAATTTCGATAAAATGTACCGACACTTGTATGGTGGGGTTAACCGCACCAATTATGTAATTGAAAATGTTACTAAAATGTTGGCAACAGCCAATCCTAACTCAATTGCAGGATTGGAAGCAATAATTGGTGAAGCCCGATTACTCCGTGGTATGGTTTACTTCAGGTTAATTTCCTTGTGGGGAGATGTTCCATATTTTACCAAAGTGATTAAGGAAAATGCTGAAGTTGCATCTATCAGCAGAACCTCCATGGCTATGATTAAAGATTCTATACTTGCCGATTTTACCTATGCCTATGAAAAATTACCAGTAAAAGCTGCTCAGGTTGGTCGAGTTGGTAAACCGGCAGCTTTGGCTTTCCGTGGTAAACTTCAGTTATACTGGGCAAGTTGGAATAAATTCGGCTGGCCGGAACTGGAAGGTTTTACTCCGGATCCTGTTCAGGCCGATTCGGGGTATGCCCTTGCAGCCAGAGATTTTAAATCGGTGATCAACGATTTTGGTTTACAACTTTTCCGTGGTGGAGAACCAGGACAAATTGATGTCATCGGCAAAGCGGATGTATTACCTAACTATTATTACCTGTTTACTTCAGCCGCTAATGGTGATGGTGAAATGATTATGGCATTTGCTCATGGTGGTACTGGTACCGGTCAGGGCGAAGAGCTGATGCGCGATGTTTCCGGTCGTTCGCACGAAGGGTCACAACATTGGGTTCACCCGCGTTTTGAAATAGCCGACCGCTACCAGCTGACTACCACTGTTGATTTTGCTGCTAAGCTTGTGCCAATGAACCCAAGTACAGCTGGAGCAAGAACAGCATTAAATTCTGCTGTGAATCCACAGAGTTATGTTGACAGAGATTATCGCATGAAAGCTTCCATTATGTGGGATTATGAAATGAGTGTTGGTTTTGCATCGCTTAAATCAACCGGATGGTGTCCGTTTATTTACAAAACCTGGAATGCTGCTGTTACTATCAATGGTGCTAAGTATACATCTTACAATACCGATGGTAATAACTCCGGAATTGCTTTCCGTAAATTTTTAAGAAATACTCCTGGACTCGGACGTAGTGAAGGTGATTATGCATATCCGGTAATGCGGTTAGCCGACGTTTACCTGATGTATGCTGAAGCTACCAACGAACTTATAGGACCTCAGGCTGATGCCATTGCACTGGTAAACAAAATACGTTATCGTGGTAACCTTCCTGCCTTAGATGCATCGAAAACTGCTGATAAAGCTGCATTCTTCACAGCCATTGAACAGGAACGTATTGTTGAACTTCTTGGAGAAGGTCAACGCGGGTTCGATATTCGCCGTTGGAGGGCTATCGAAAGAGTATGGAATCCACCATATGGAGCAGGTGTTTGGAGAATAGATACCCATGGTGCGAATCAACAAAGGTATTACCAAAACTCTTCAGAGAGGACTTACCAGCAGGATTATATTTTCAGAATTCCTCCTGGCGAAAGAGATAGAAACTCCAATTTAACTCAAAATACACCTTGGTTGTAAAATCATAATATGGAGGATAAATTAATGAAGAATAAAAATCTAAAATATATTGCGATGAAAAAATTTCTAAAGATATCATTCGCACTAATACTTGTGCTATTTACCGGAACGCAATGTTCAAAGGATTTTCCTGTTGACGGGGATGGTTTGTTAATAACCGAAAGAGCCGAATGTTATGTAAGTAATTTCGAGTTGTTAGGATCTGACTTTCAAACTGTTAGAACCAAAAATGCAGTGATTGATACAACTGCTCAAACAGTAAATGTGGAAGTGTTCTATGGTACCGACTTAAAAAATCTTTACCCGCAATTTTCGCTTGTAACAGATGCTAAGCTTGATCCTAAAATTATTGGCAAAGTCGATTTCTCTGATTTGGCCACTCCTAAACTGTGGACTGTAATTTCCGGTAACCGCAAGGTAAAAAAGGACTACACTGTTTACATTACTGTGCAACCCAAACCTTAAAAAAAAGAACAGACTATGCAAAGAAATTATATACATATAGCGCTATTGATGGTTTTTGTCCTTTTTCTCAATTCTTGTAAGGAGGAAGAATATGCTTTACCATCTCCCAAATCGGGATTAAATAACGATGTGATTAAACGTTCTATTGGCCCTAATTTAGCAGGTCAGAATCTTGAATTTGCCTATGCAATGGCCATACCGGATGCTGAAGGGAAAATTGTTTCAGCCCGGGTAGAAGCTACTATTGCTGGTGCAAGTGGCACCTACATGGAAAAAAGATCTTTCTATACCAATAGCAGTGGTGTTGATGTGGGGATTCAGGTAGCCGATACAGCTATTACCGAAGGAAACGCAACTGTTGTTAACTTCACCCGCGACACTTGTGCTGCAACCCTCAGGTATTTCTATAAAATACCTGATGAGGCTAAAGGTAAGGAAGTGACGTTTACTTTCTCCGCAACGGCCAGCAATGGTAAAACGGCTACCTACAAAATGGGCCCCTATACAGTTGCAAAAATGGATATGGCTCTGGATTTGGCAGTTACTAATAATGCAAATTGCTATATATCAATTGAAAACATGGCTGTTTATAATGCAACAGATGCTGCACTAAATGCTGATAAAATTGATCTTGTTTATTTGTACAGAAACATTACAGGAATCACATTCGGGCATGCTTTAATGGCTCCTGCAACTAGTGCAGAATATCTTGACGGATTAGTTCTTCCGGCTGGGGTTTCGAATGATGCTCAAATTAAAAAAGTATGGGCATTGAGGGATAGACATCTCGCTCGTTTGCAATATGGAGTTTATGTGGATGATATGGATTTTCAGAAACTATCTCTTGAAGGTTCTCCAAACTATGCTTTGAATTTGAAGGCTGAATCCGGTATCTGGCTGGAAACTGCTAATAAAAACTACAGAGCCTATGTGTATGTAAATGCTGTAAATGCTAATGGAAGTGCAAGAATCAGCATCAAACGGTATCTGGTAAATTGATGAAAATAAAAATAAAGTCGGGGTGTATCAATCTTGTTCACCTCGACTTTATAAAAAAAGGGTTTGGTTAAGTTTCCCTGATGTGGGAGTAGTTTGTTTGTTTTGGAGCCCTATCGGGATTATTTCTGATAGGGCTTTTATTAAACAAACCTATTCTTAGCTTTTTATGTTTGCAAAATACAAATACTTCCGATTGAAAGAAGAATTATTTCGCTCTTCTATCTGCTGAAATAAAATTGACATTCAACTACAAAACTATTTATATATGAAGAAAAGCATTATTATAGTTGCTGCCATTCTTATAATTGTCTCCTTCACAAATATCAAGCAAAAACCAACGGTTCAAATTATTAAAGAGTCGCTTGAGTTTTCTGTAAAACAATACGAATTAATGGCTTTGGAAATGAAGACGAAATCGGATTCGTTGCCGCGGAGTACTGCAAAAGACGGTAAAATGATAGTCACAACCTCCCGAAACTGGACAAGCGGTTTTTTCCCCGGTTCTTTATGGTATTTATATGAAACAACCGGGAATAATAAACTGAAAGAAGATGCACTATTGTTTACCAGTCGCATTGAGCGTGAAAAATATACCAAAAGCACACACGATTTGGGATTTATTCTCTATTGCAGTTTTGGCAATGGTGCACGCCTGACTAATCAATCCGGTTATAATGATGTAATGCTAACAGGAGCCAAATCGTTGATTACCCGGTATAACCCCAAAATTGGGTTGATAAAATCGTGGAATACAAATGCCAAATGGCAATATCCTGTAATTATTGATAATATGATGAACCTTGAATTCCTGATGTGGGCTTTTAAATATTCAAAGGATTCGACCTTTTATAAAATTGCAGTTAATCATGCCGATAATTCCATTAAAAATCATTATAGGCCCGATTATAGCTGCTTTCATGTAGTATCTTACGACACAGTTACCTATAAAGTAGAAAAAAAGCAAAACCATCAGGGATTGGACGATAATTCTGCCTGGTCGAGGGGGCAAAGTTGGGGATTGTATGGATACACCATGATGTACAGAGAAACAAAAAATGAACGCTACCTGCAGCATGCCAAGAAGATTGCCGGTTTTCTTCTGAATCACCCGAATTTACCGGACGACAAAATTCCGTATTGGGATTTTAATGTTCAATCGAAAGATGATCCCCGCGATGCCTCAGCCGCAGCTGTTATGGCATCTGCTTTAATTGAGCTAAGCCAGTATGTCGATAAAAAATCGGCAAAAAAATATCGGGAAGTTGCAGAGCAACAAATTCGTGTTCTTTCTTCTCCGGCTTATTTAGCAGAATTAGGCCAGAACAATTATTTTCTGTTAAAGCATTGTGTGGGATCGAAAGCGCATAACAGCGAAGTTGATGTACCATTGATTTATGGCGACTATTATTATTTGGAAGCGATGCTTCGGTTTCAAAAACTAAAAAATTAAAACCAGCTTTTAAGAACCGGTAAAAATCGTCGAGTTTATGAAAAGAACCAATTCTAGTGTCCTAACCGTTTTTTTATCCATTATTTTTTCAGCGGCACTTTCCGCTCAGAGTTTTCTTCATCCGGGAATCGATCAAACTTCGGCCGATCTGGAATACATGAAGAAACAGGTTTTGAAAGGAGAACAACCCTGGAAAGATGCCTTTGAAAGGCTTAAAAGTGAAACAGACCTAAACTTTTTAGTTAAACCGCATGCCCATGTAATGCGTGGACCTTACGGGAAACCTAATATTGGCGGAGACGATTTGTCAAAAGGGTCAAACATGGCCTATAACTTAGCCCTCCTTTGGTACATAACCGACGATAAAAAATATGCAAATAAAGCCATCGAAATAATAAATAAATGGTCTCCGGCACTTTGGGATTTCGATTACAACGATGCCAAGCTTTTAGCTGGCTGGACAGGCCATCTACTTTGCAATGCAGCTGAGATATTACGGAACACAAATGCCAGTTGGTTGCAAAAAGATCAGGATAGCTTCACAAATATGTTAATGACCGTTTACTATCCGTTAATGCGTTTTTATTATCCACAGGCCAATGGAAACTGGGATGGTGCAATAATCCACTCGATTTTGGCAATTGCAGTTTTCACCGATAACCGCGCTATGTTTAACAATGCTATTGACCATTTTCTGCATGGACCAGTAAACGGGAGTATTTTTAAATACATCTATCCAAGCGGACAATGTCAGGAAAGTGCGCGCGATCAAGGGCATGTTCAACTTGGCCTTGGCGAATTTGCCGGTGCTGCCCGTATTGCCTATACGCAGGGTGTCGATCTTTTTTCAATTGCCAATAACCGAATAGCTTTAGGTTATGAATATTCTGCTCAATTTCTCACTGGTGAGAAGCCTCATTGCTATGGAATTATTTCGGAAAGGGCAAAAAAAGTCAGGGACGACTACGAATATGTTTACAGGCATTATACTTCCAAAGGTGTAGATCTGCCTTATTCAAAAACTGCCGCTGATTCAGCAAGACCTAAAGCTACCCGAAGTGTCCTGACAGCATTCAGGGCTCCTGCTAACGCATCAATTGTTAAAACGGGTACGCCAAAGCCCTCTGCTGTTGCATTTCCAGCCGGAGCTTTGCCGGAGGTTACTGCAAAGGTTCCTGCCAATGCAATTATCGTTAAACCGGGCGAATCGATTCAGAAAGCATTAGACAGTGCAGCTTTAACAGGTGGCTGGGTAAAAGCATCCATCGGATTGCATACGTTGCCAATCACTTTAAAAATACCTTCGGGTGTTACACTCTCAGGCGAAGGATTAGGAACGGTTCTTTTTCTTGATCCGGCCTCTGGTGCGCACGATGCAATTGTCAATGCCGATTCATTTCTCCACAACTTTACAATTCGTGATCTGGTAGTTGAAGGAGCTTTAAAACCTGAAACCGGAACGGATCCGAATTCCAGCCGCTCATTTCGAAGTACCGGGAATAGGGGTGGTATCATTTTGAGATCTCACAGAGAGGGAGATATGAAAAATATTAATCTTATCAATGTTACAGTGCAGAATTGCACATACAACGGGGTGTTTATAACAGGAGCAGAAGGATTGAATATTTCAGGGTGTAACTTCAGCGAAAACGGATCAAGTGTTGTTCCCGGACCAAAACTTCAGCATAATCTTTTATTAGGTCATTGCAACGGGGTGGTGATTAAAGACAGCCGTTTTGTCACCTCTCCGTTTGGAAGCGGAGTAACATTAACGCATTGCAAAAATGCTAAAATAAACTACTGCGAAATTGCCCGTAATGCATACTATGGTATAGATTTACTAGAAAGCAGCAACATTGAAATATCAGGCAATCTTATTGAAAATAATGACCGAAGCGGAGTCATGCTGGAATATTTGTACAATGGCTGCGATAAAGTTTCCGTCAGCAATAACCTCATCCATTATAACAATGGGTTTGGGGTGGAATCTTATTCTGGGAGAGAAATTACAATTTCACATAATACCTATGCCGGTAATGGAACAGATCTGAAATCGAATGAGAAGATAAGCGCTGAAAAATACACTATTATGGAATAGTCATTTATAAATTACCTTAACCAGTTATCAAATAGTTTTTCGCATGAAAAATTCAAAATACTCCCAATTAATACTAATATTTCTGTTTTCATTCTCGTTTTGCTTGAGTTTGAATGCAATCAGCGATTTGGAAATTCTTCGGCAGCGGTTTATTGCCGATCAAATGGATCCTGGTGTTAGCGAATCGAATATTAAGCTATTAGTGAGTACTCTTAAGGAAGATGGCACCTGGCCAGGTATTAATTATAAAGACGTGTCGCGAACCGGATTCCAGCATGGCCAGCATTTGAGTAATTTGGTTGAGTTAAGCCGGGCTTTCAAAAAAAAAGGATCTGAATGGAAAGGGGATAAAAAGCTTAAAAAAGCCATCTATTCTGCGATTAATTATTGGCTGGCAAACGATTTTATTTGTGATAACTGGTGGTGGAACCAGATTGGGACTCCCAACGCATTGGTGAGCGTTTTGCTCATTATGGATACCGATTTGACCAGCGAGCAGATTGCAAAAACATTGCCTATGGTTGGTCGCGCCCATTTGACAGCTTCGGGTGCACGCCCAAGCGGCGACCGGATAAAAATTGCCGGTATTTTAGCAAAAACAGCATTGTTTAATCGGGATGCCAAACTTTTCGACGAGGTAGTAAAAGTAATCGAAGGGGAAATAAAATTTGCCTCCGGCCGTGGAATGCAATACGATTTTAGTTTTCATCATCGCGAAGACCGCGTTAACAATACACTTTCGTATGGTTTAGGCTATGCCGATGCTTTTGCAGAATGGGCGGCCAATGTTGCAGGAACTTCCTATAAATTTTCCGATAAATCGCTTCAGCTTCTCATAGACTATTATCTCGATGGAATTTGTAAGATGATGGTTTATGGTAAATTCCCCGATACCGGAGCTATGAACCGCGATATTACCCGCGAGAATGCTCAAAGGGCATTTAAAACAGCAACTCCTGAACGATTGCTGAAAACAACCGATTATCGTAAAAATGAGCTGGAAGTAATTGTAAAAATACGGAAGGGCGAGGCTGAGCCAACGTTGTCACACAGTGCTTTTTTTTGGCAAACAGAACATTATACGCATCAGCGGCCCGAATATTTTACTTCGGTGAGGATGTATTCCACCCGCAATCAAAATATGGAAGTCCCATATAACGGCGAAGGATTAATGAACCATCACCGGGGAGACGGCACTAACTATATTTCGCGCAGGGGGGATGAATATTACGATATTGCTCCGGTTTACGACTGGCAGAAAATCCCCGGAACTACCGTAGTTCAGAAACCAGCGCTACCAACCGAAAACGAAATTCAAAAGAAAGGACTGACGGATTTTGTTGGAGCGGTTACCGATGAGATATATGGTGCTGTGGCATTCGATTTCAAAAGTCCCCACGATCCTTTGGATGCTAAAAAGGCATGGTTCTTTTTCGATAAAGAGTATGTATGCCTGGGTGCCGGAATCAATTCAGATTCAAAACTACCAGTCGTAACAACACTAAACCAGTGTTTATTGCGTGGCGATGTAATTGTAAAAAAGGACAGTGAAAAAACGGTGTTAAAAAACGGTTCACAGCAATTTACGGATATTCGTTGGGTTTACCACGATAGTATGGCTTATATTTTCCCGGAGGCACAAAAAGTTAACTTGTCCAATCAGTCCGAAACAGGAAGTTGGTTTAAAATTAACCAGCAATCGGATTCACCTAAAGATGAAATTAGCAAAGAGGTCTTCAAACTTTGGCTCGATCATGGAATTCATCCTCAGAGTGCAAAATATCAATATATTGTTGTTCCTTCAATATCCGAAAAAGAAATTGAAAGCCAATTGAATCATCCTATTGAGATTTTGGAGAATTCTACCGAAATTCAGGCGGTGAGAAATTCTGGTACAAATATCAGCCAGTTAGTATTTTATAAATCGGGCGAAATTTTGATTTTACCAGGCTTAAAAATTGGAACTGACAGTCCTGGGCTGGTAATGGTTAGAACCAATGGCTCAACAATCAAGCAGATTTCGGTGGCTGATCCATCCCGTAAACTGGGTAAAATCCATTTAACAGTAACCGGAAGATTTGAAAAAAACGGAACAAACTACAAAGCTACCTGGAATAAGGAGAAAGATATCAGCGAAATAGCGATCGATTTGCCGCAAACGGTATATGCAGGTAAAAGTGTTACTATTGAATTATAAGTCTGCTTTGAAAAGTCATTTACCCCCTAATCCCCCATTTGGGGGACTTTGAAATTAAATGATTTAAAACATATGAAAATCATTGAATTTATAACTTTTCGGTTCCAACTGAATTATAAAATTATAAAACCAAGAGCGATATGAACTACTTAAAAAACTCCTTGATAATTTTAATGTTGATTTGCTTGTCTGTAACCAGTTTTGCTCAGCAATCCATTTCATTACAAACAATTACTGAAAAGCAACACCCACGAATTTTGCTTCTTAAAGGAGAAGAAGTTCAAATTCAACAATCCATTGCAACCAATCCTAGTTGGAAAAAAATGCATGAAACCATTCTGAGAGAATGCGACAGCATTATTTTAAGACCTCCGGTTGAACGTATTCAGATAGGACGTCGGTTACTCGACAAATCGCGCGAAGCACTTCGCCGTATTTTTTACCTTTCCTATGCCTGGCGAATTACTGGAGAGGCTAAATATTTTGAACGGTGCGAACAAGAGATGTTGGCTATATCAAAATTCAGCGATTGGAACCCATCGCATTTTCTGGATGTTGCTGAAATGACGATGGCCATTTCCATTGGATATGACTGGTTGTATCCAAAATTATCGGAACCATCGAAAGCGATTATCCGGGAAGCCATTGTCAGCAAAGGACTAAACCCTTCACTCGATCCCAAATATAGTAGTTGGGTAAAAGCAGTTAATAACTGGAATCAGGTTTGTAATGCTGGTATGACATATGGTGCTTTGGCTGTTGCGGAAGATAATCCGGAGCTTTCGAAAAAAATGATCGAAAGGGCAATACAATCCATAACACTGCCTATGGGTGAATACAAACCCGATGGCGCTTATCCCGAAGGCTATGGCTATTGGGGGTATGGAACTTCCTTCAATGTGATGTTTTTGAGTGCAGTCGAAAAAGTTTTTGGAACTGATTTCGGATTAAACAGTGTTCCCGGCTTTTTGCAAACTGCCGGTTTTTTCCAGAGCATGACCGGAGTTACAGGCTTACCTTATAATTGGGGAGATAGTGGTTCCGGAAAAGACATCAGTCCTGCCATGTTTTGGTTTGCGCAGCGAAACAACGATCCGTCGCAATTATGGGTCGAAAAAGGATATTTACAGAAAGATGATTATTCAAGTTATACAAGAGACAGGTTGCTTCCGGCAGTGATGATTTGGGGAAAAGGTCTTTCATTGGAAAGCGTTACAGAACCGAAAATGAAATTTTGGAAAGGGCAGGGGGCAAATCCCGTTTGTTTGATGCGGACATCGTGGAATACCCGAAATGCTCTGTTTCTTGGCTTTAAGGCTGGTTCTCCCTCAGTAAACCATGGACATATGGACATTGGTTCATTTATAATGGAAGCAGATGGTACCCGGTGGGCATCCGATTTTGGGATGCAGGATTACGAATCGCTCGAATCGAAAGGGATTGCTGTGTTTGGACGTACTCAGGATGCTCAGCGCTGGAGTATTTTCAGATTAAACAACCGGGCACACAATACACTTACCATAAACAACCAGCTTCAGCTTGTGAAGGGATATGCCAAAATTGATGGGTTTTCAGATAATCCAGATTTTATGTATGCTATTTCCGACATATCTTCTGTTTATGAAAATCAACTGGCCCAGGCGAAAAGGGGCGTTGCTATTGTCGATCAGGCTTTTGTTGTGATCCGCGATGAGGTGGTGGCGCCTGATAAACCCACAACCCTGCGCTGGACCATGATGACGTCTGCAACTCCTGAATTAGGAAAGAATAGCATTAAGCTCACAAAAGAAGGGCATACGTTGGAATTAAAGGTGAACACCCCGAAGGAAGTTAGCATGAAAACATGGTCTACTGAACCAACCACCGGCTATGATGCACCAAATCCAGGTAAAACACTGGTCGGATTTGAAATACAACTTGAACCGAACCAGAAACAAGCTATTCAGGTTTTGTTAATTCCCGGTTCTGCAGGCGATAAAAAAATCAAATTCGAAAAGGTTCTGGAAGCATGGTAACTAATATGAAAAAGCTCAATCAATTCATACTGATCTTCTTTTTAGTTTTTCAGCTTTCTACACTGGCATCATGCGAAAAATCTGAAAAGATTGCTCCTGCAAAAGTGCCGGAAATCGAACTGACTGGTATTCTAAGTACCATGCAACGGGAACACCCCCGGTTATTATTAACCGATGTTCGGTTAGCCGAATTAAAGACACTGAGCAATACCGATATCAAACTTAAGAAATATGCTGCCGATGTAATTGCCCAGGCAGATAAGGATATATTTAAATCTCCCATAGAACACGTTTTAATCGGTCCCCGCTTGCTCGATAAAAGCCGGGAATGTTTATCGCGGGTTTATAATCTTGCTTTTGCTTATCGATGGACAGGGAATGCAAAATACCTCAGTCCGGCTGTTTCGAATATGCGAACAGTGTGTGCTTTTGCTGACTGGAATCCATCGCATTTTTTGGATGTTGCCGAAATGACCCATGCAGTTGCTATTGGCTACGACTGGCTTTATAACGATATGGATCAATCTGCGCGCGATTTGATCAAAGCCGGATTGATTAAACTAGGTTTGGAGGAAGGTAAAAAAGCCTATGCCGGAAATGCCTGGTGGACAAAAGTAGATCATAATTGGAACCAGGTGTGCAACGGCGGCCTTTTAATTGGTGCATTAGCTGTTGCGGAGACCGATACGGCAATTGCTTCGTACATACTTAAAAAAGCCATTGAAAATTTGCCTTTTGCGTTGAAAAGCTATGGTCCCGATGGCGTTTGGGGAGAAGGTCCCGGTTACTGGGGATATGCTACAGATTATACCGCCTATGGGATTTCAGCTTTACAGTCTGCATTACAGAGCGATTTTGAGTTAAATAATTCGCCGGGAATGAACCTTACTGGTTACTTCCCGATTTATTCTGCCGGACCAACCGGTTATATGCTTAATTATGCCGATGCTGGCGAAAAATCAAAACTGGGCGCCCCGCATCCTGCTATGTGGTTGGCGAATGTTTATAATAACAATCACTTTTCGGATTTTGTAATCGATCAGCTCGAAACCCGCACAGCCAATGTATTCGATGTTATTTGGTTCAGACCTTATGCAAATTCAGCAGCCCAACGGGATCTCGATAAATTCTTCGATGGGAAGGTGGCACTTTATTTTTCCCGCAGTTCGTGGACAGATCAAAATGCCTTGTGGGTTGGGTTCAAGGCCGGATACAATAAAGTAAACCATGCGCATCTCGACCTGGGTAATTTTGAGATGGATGCTCTTGGAGTCCGCTGGGCGAGGGATTTAGGTTCCGACGACTATAACCTGCCCGATTATTTTGGGAGCAAACGGTACTCGTATTACCGGTTGCAATCGTTAAGTCATAATGTCCCGGTGATCAATGGCAAAAGTCAGGATGTGGATGCCACTTCAAAATTTATTAAACATAGCGAAGGAATAATGGAACCATTTTCTATAATTGATTTTACATCTGCTTACAAAGAATTTGTCAGCTCAGCAATGCGCGGTTTGAAAATATTGGATGGACGAAAGTCGGTTCTGATTCAGGATGAATTCGCCTTAACCAAGGCTTCTACTATTGCCTGGGGGATGACTACCGATGCTGTTATTCAGATAATTTCATCGAAAAAAGCAGAACTTACATTGAATGGAAAGAAGCTAACTGCAATTATTCTGTCTCCTGAAAATGCCGTATTTACTTCCGAATCAGCTCAACAGGCAAAACCTCAAAAGGAGAATTTAGGGGTAAGCCGGTTAATGGCCCGAATACCGGAATCATCTGGCAATGTGACCTTCTCAATACTGATGTTACCACATTGGGATGGAAATACACCTAGTTATTCAACTGAAATAATTTCGCTTTCGGGTTGGTGAAAAATCTAAGTCTGTTTTTAAATGGATCGAATAGAAATAATTCAAACTATAAAATGTCAAATCATAAAATTTTCTTTTTATTATTCCTGGGATCTTTTTTCTTGAAACCTTGTTGGATACAGGGTGGAATTTTCCCAACAAAAGCAATTTCGGAAACTCAGCAATTAACGCCCGACCTGAAAGCCCAACTACTGCAAAATATTCGGAAGAAAACGATTGAACAGGCCGAAAAAATGATGGCAGAGAAGCCGGTAACGGTAACTTCATCATTTTGCAAACGCAGCGCGGGGAATCGTCATGATTATTATTCGGAAGGAGATTATTGGTGGCCCGATTCGTTGAATCCAACCGGACCTTATATTCAAAAGGATGGGCAAAGTAATCCCGATAATTTTTCGGACCACCGGCATGCCATGATCCGCTTTAGCGAAATAACGGCTACACTTACATCTGCATGGTTACTCACAGGCGAACAAAAATATGCTTTAAAAGCGATGGAGCACATCAATGCCTGGTTTGTTGACACTGCTACCCGTATGAATCCCAATATGCTTTATTCACAAGCTATCTGGGGGCGTTTTACAGGGCGAGGAATCGGGTTAATCGATGCCTATCATTTGGTGGAAGTTGCTCAATCGGCTAAAATCCTGACGGAGAATAATGTTATACCCGAAGCGCAGTCAGTAAAAATGAAGGATTGGTTTCGGACTTTTTTATTGTGGATGAATACCCATCCCTACGGAATAGACGAAATGAATGCCAAAAATAATCATGGTACCTGCTGGGTTGCTACTGCTTCGGCATTTGCATCTTTGTTGGGCGACGAAAAGATGTTGCAATTTTGTACCAATCGTTTTAAAACGGTTTTATTGCCATCTCAAATGGCTGCTGACGGTAGTTTTCCACTGGAACTGAAACGTACCAAGCCTTATGGATATTCGTTATTCAACATGGATGCGATGTGCAATGTGGCGCAGATTTTATCAACTTCTACTGATAATTTGTGGGAATATAAAACTGTGGAAGGCAAAAGTCTGAAAAAGGGGATGGAGTTTATCTACCCATTTATTGCCGATAAGTCAAAATGGCCTTTTGCCAAAGACATTTACATTTGGGACGAATGGCCGGTGCGTCAATCGTGCCTTCTCTTTGCCGGTATAGCCTATCAAAACCGGGAATATATTTCAACATTCCTTCATTTAAATGGAAGCCCGACACATCCGGAGGTAATCCGAAATCTTCCTGTAAGGCATCCCGCTCTTTGGCTTTTAAATAAATACAATTAAAACTGTTTGATATGCATCGTAATTTTCGAAAAATTCTCCTAGCCTGTATAGCATGTTTCATGATCTATGCAACTGGTCAGGCGCAAAGCAGATATCCGCATATTCTGGTAAACGATAACGACAAACAACTTGTTCTACAGAAATTAACTGGGCAGGAATGGGCGAAATCTATATATAATGACTTGGAAAAACAAGTCTCCGGGTATGTCGACCGTCATCAAACGAATCCCCAGTGGATACTTAGCCGCTATCTGATGAATCGTGTTCCGGGGAAACATTATACGACTGTTTATTCCGATGAATCGGGATCCCGGCTGGTTCGTTGGGTGGGCAATGCTCCCGTGCCCACCATCAGGGTAAACACCTATCTGAGGTCGCCTATTACCGAAAAGGGAACTTCGTACCGGAAACCAACTATTGAAGAATTAGTTCCTTATGATACTTCAAAATTGATGCAATTGTTTAATCCCGAGACCAATCAAAAGGAATGGACTGATCCTCAGGCATACATTACCGATATTAATGGCGATATAAACGATTTGGCTTTGAAAGCAGCCATACTTTATTGGTTTACCAGTGAGGAAAAGTATGCAAGGTTTGCTGCCGATATATTGGACCAGTGGGCGAAAGGAGCTTTTTATCAGGAACCCATTGCAGGGCCTTGCCGGACCGGGTTTTTGGATATGCAAACCCTCGGCGACCAAAGTTATCGGAGCATAATATTGGCATACGATTTTGTAAAACCTTTTATGCAGAAGAGTGGTTATGACCTTCACTGGTACGAAGTGGTTTTCGAAAAATTTGCTTCAACGCTTGCTTTCCGCGGATTTTGGAACAATAACTGGTATGCTGCCGAAAGTTCCACCCTTGTTTTTGCTGCATTGAGTCTGGAAAACAAGCAGAAACAGGATTATTACCTACAGTTTTTCCTCGAAAAGGACACCATTAATGGCAGTTGTGGTCAACTGGCGCTTCCTTCGACAGTCGAAAAATGGCTTACCCACGATGGGCATTGGAAAGAACCTGGGGGGTATCATAATTACCCGGTAGGCAATTTGCTTGTGGCATCGCTGGCACTTGAAAAGAACGGATACGATGTTTTTCGTCGTTTCCCGGCACTTTTCAAAGCATCGTATGCCATGCTAAAATACTCATTCCCGAATTTAACCGTCGGTGGGTTTGGCGATACCGGCAGGGCTTCGCAAAGTGCCGAATCGCTCGAAATAGGTTTGGTGGGAGCGGTAAAATACGATCAGCCCGAATTAGCCGAAATGCTGGCTTCCATGAAAAAACTGATTGATGGCAGAAAATACCAGCGGGACAAATCGGGCTTTTTAGGTTTGTTATGTTTCTTGCCCGAAATACCGGACGCTACCACAACCTATCAATGGCCGCGTACTGGAACACTGGAATTTGCCCGGTACTTTTTGCAGCGCAATGGGATGGAGCCGAAAACAGGACTAATGGTTGGCGTGCAAGGAGCAACCTACAATCACAACCATTGCAACGGTATGGCAATGGAACTATATGGTTTGGGGGAAGTATTGGGAATTGATGCCGGAACGGGACCGAATTACGAGCATCCGTTACATCGCAATTATTATAGTCAATGGGCAGCCCACAATACTGTTGTGGCTGCTGGTATGTCAAGCTCCGTTCCATTCAGCGGATCGGCAGGGACAAAAAAAATTGGTCAGATTGACTTGGCTGCCATGGAACCCTTGGCCGACAAGCAAGCGGTTTCTTCGGACTATTCGTTTACTGATACCCGTTATTTCGACAAGTCTACCAATACAAACCAGTCGCGCACGCTTTCAATTGTCCGCACTTCCGATACCAGTGGTTATTACATTGATATTTACCGCTCCGATAACCCGGTTAGCAACGACTATGTGTATCATAATATTGGAGAAAAGGTTGAATTTTTAAATGACAAAAGGGAGCCTTTAAACGTGCAATCTGCCATTTATCCGGTTACAGAAAAAGATTATCCCGGCTTCCGGTTTTTTACCGATGTTGCAAAACTTGACAATTATGAAGGAAATGTTGTTGCCCGATTTTCAATGAAAGATGAGAGCCGGAACGATTTATATATGCAAGCCCTGATAGCTGGAAATAAAGACAGGGTGTATTATCAGGCCAAATCGCCAAAAACTAAAACTGCAGGAAAGATATACAATGGAAAGGAGCTTCCGCTTTTTACCATCCGCACCGAAAAAGAAGCTCGAAGTAAGCCGTTTGTAGTAGTTTTCGAACCATATAAAGGGGAGAAAACATATACTGTTGATCATATTTCGGTAGTAAATCGCAATGACGGAGATGAATTTACTGCTTTGGAGGTTTTTCATAAAGATATTTTGCGGGAAACGATCTTTCAGTCGACCAATCCTGGTAAATCTTTTTTATCTGATGGTTGGGCATTTACCGGTTATTTTGGTATCGCAGGGTTTTCAGGCAAAAGACTTTCGTCATTATACCTGGGAAAAGGCAAAGAACTTCGGTTTGGCAATTATACATTGAAATGCATGGATACCGATGGATCTGCGAATCTCGTATTTGAAGAAAAGATCATCCGGATAACATGCAATCAGCCAACTGAGATTAGCATTTTAAATTCCGGTAAATCGAATGTATTGTTGCGCGATGGTTTAAAACTGACCATACTGACGGTCAAAAAATCAGGAAAAAATATTGTATTTACTGTACCTAAGATTAATAATGGAGTTATTGAGATTCAATAAAAGAAAACAGTACAGGAATAAATGTCGTTTAGTTTAGAAATTAAATAATTAATACTTACTTCGACTCTGCTCAGTGTGAAACTATTACCAGTTTTTCAGGCTGAGCGCAGTCGAAGCCTGCTGCTTAACAAAACGACATTGATATTTTAATACTAATAGGTATTGATTTGACAAAAAAGCAATTAATAAAATATAATTCTTTGAATAATGATTTCTAAAAAATGGTTTATTCTTATTATTGGAGTATGTACTTTTTTTGTCACTTTAGAGGCAAATGCACAATATCTCAAGGCCAATGGCTATAATGGAATTTGGTTTACCCTTGGTCAGTTTTCGCAATATGGCGATAAATACTCCGGAGGGCTTGGAACCTATACCGCCAATCACATCCCGGTTGCGATTTATGCACCTGAGGTTGGCAAGACTTTTTTTGTTTACGGAGGAACTACCAAGAAGGAAGATCGACATCTTTTGATCATGATTTCATATTACGATCATAAAAAGGGAATGGTGCCTAAACCAGTAATTGTTTATGATAAAATGGGCGTTGACGATCCTCATGATAATGCTTCGCTGTCGATTGATGATATGGGATTTGTTTGGGTATTTGTTAGTGGCAGGAATACTTCACGGCCGGGAATTATTTTTAAAAGTACACTTCCCTATAGCATTGAATCGTTTGATAAAATTTTGGAGGATGAAATGACTTATCCTCAACCCTGGTGGATAAAAGGAGAGGGCTTTTTCTACCTCTTTACAAAATATACAAAGGGGCGTGAATTATATTGGACTACCAGTAAAGATGGCAGGGTCTGGGCTCCGCATCAAAAATTGGCAGGAATGGGTGGTCATTACCAATCGTCTAATGTGTGGAAAAAAAAGATTGTTTCGGTCTTTAATTACCATCCGGGAGGCGATGTAAACAAACGAACCAACATCTATTTCGTTCAAACCGATGACTTAGGGGAAACCTGGAAAAATATCAATGGAAAATCTTTGATTACACCATTATCCGATATTCAAGGGGATGCATTGGTAAAAGATTATGAAGCGGAAGGTAAGCTTGCTTACATCAACGATGTGAATTTTGATAAGGAAGGCAACCCAATCATCCTTGCAGTATTAAGCAGCCATTTTGAGCCAGGTCCCAAAGGGGATCCCCGCGAGTGGATGCTTATTCATTGGAAAAACGGACAATGGAACTTTCGCAAAGTTTGCGAATCGACCCATAATTACGATATGGGTTCGTTGTATGTTGAAGGGAATACATGGCGCATTATTGGTCCAACGGAACCAGGCCCCCAGAAGTATGGAACAGGTGGGGAAATGGCTTTGTGGGAAAGTTACAACGAAGGTGTCGACTGGAAAAAAATTAGGATGATAACACAGGGAAGTTCGCGCAATCATTCATATACCCGTCGGCCATTAAATGCTCACAACGATTTTTATGCATTCTGGGCCGATGGAGATGCCGATAAACTTTCGGAATCGAAACTTTACTTTTCGAATAAAAAGGGAGATAAGGTCCGGGTGTTGCCTTATAACATGGAACAGGATTTTCAAATGCCAGAGCTATTGAAGTAGGTTTGTCGGAGCTTTGACGAATAATTCTATAGCCTTTCAGATTAATGAACTACTTAATAACAATGGGTTTGAGCGGATTTATAAAAATTGAATAGTTTATAGACTATAATATGCGGATGATATTGATTTTAAATAACTAACCGAATAACATCATGAGAAAAAAAATTGTAGTTATCTTTTTGCTTTTTGGACTGTCAATTTCGTTGGAGGCACAAAACCTGCTGAGTGGAAAGTTTTCGAAAGAGGCGCTTTCCCGTGTTTTAATTTCGCAAGCTAATTGGACGCCTTTTCCAAAATTGACTGACCGGACGGATTGGGCAAAAGCCGATCAGGAGATGATGAAGGCCTCCCTGAAAGCGGCTGAAACCTATGTTGATTATACTTGGCCTTCTATTCCGGCAACCAAATCGTTATTAATAGAGCGTACCGGCGACAGGGACGAGTATCAGACGATAAGCTTTAAGAAACGGGAAGTATTAGGTACGCTTCTTTTGGCCGAAATTTATGAAAATAAAGGTCGCTTTATCGATCCCATCATTAATGGCGTTTGGTCAATTTGCGAGGAGTCATTTTGGGGAGTTCCAGCCCATCTTCCACGATCAAAAGAATATTCGGGTTTGATGGATGTTTCTCAGCCATTTGTAGATTTATTTTCAGCCGAAACGGCCACTTACCTGGCTTGGGTCGATTATTTTCTAGGAGAAAAACTCGATGCGGTATCTCCGCAAATTCGTAAACGGATTTATTATGAAACAAATAACCGGGTTTTTCAGCCGCTTATGACCAAACGTCATGGCTGGATGGGCAAGAATGCCGATGGTCGCCGACCGAACAATTGGAATCCCTGGATATGTTCTAACTGGCTTAATGCAGTATTACTTCTCGAAAAAGACGATCAAAAACGTACTGAAACGGTAGGTAAGATTTTAAGTGTACTCGACGAATTTCTTAATCCCCACCCACTCGACGGAGGATGCGACGAAGGTCCCGGTTATTGGGGAGCTGCCGCAGCGTCTCTTTACGACAATGTTTCAATGCTCAATCTTGCCAGCAGCAATGCCTTTGGTTATGTATACAGCGACGAAAAATTCCGCAACATGGGTAAGTTTATTTACCGCGCCCAAATCAGCGAAAAGTATTTTCTAAATTTTGCCGATGCCGATCCTCAGCCAGGTATGGCAGCCAGCATGATTTACCGTTACGGAAAAGATATGAACGATCCTGATATGATGCGTTTTGGAGCGTTTTACCGGAAACCCGAAGATGGAAGTGTAGGCAGGTTTCACTATTTCCGAAATTTCTATGCGCTATTTATGCAGGATGAATTCCGGAATGCTGCCAAAGGATTTCCTTTGCCTTTGGAAGTTTGGTTACCCGATTTGGAAGTTGTTATAGCCCGCGATGTTCAAGGTTCAACTAAAGGGTTTTTTATGGCAGCCAAAGGCGGCAATAACGACGAAAGCCATAACCATAACGACATAGGCAATTTTGTGGTGTATTATGACGGATTACCCTTATTGATTGATGTTGGCCGCGGAACCTATACGCGCAAAACCTTTAGCGATAAGCGTTACGATATTTGGTACAATTGTTCCGACTATCATAATCTGCCCACCATAAATGGCAAAAATCAACTTCCGGGAGCAAAATATAAAGCTAACAGTGTTATTTACAATACCTCCAAATCAGGGGTAAAATTTGCCCTGGATATTGCGAAATCATACCCAGCCGATGCAGGTATCCAATCATGGAAACGAACCATTACCTATAATCGGGGCAAAAATGTAGTGATAGAAGATGAAGCAAAACTTCAACGATCTGAATCTATTATGCAGCACCTAATGACATGTTATCCCGCAGAAGTTATAAAGCCAGGCGAAGTAGCAATACATTACAAATTAGAAAACGGAAGTTCAAAGGATTTTATAATAAACTATAATGCCTCACAATTCAAAGCTTCTGTTGAAAAAATAAAGTTGGAATCTCCCGAAGATAAAGGAATTATTCAGAAATGGGGAGATAATATTTACCGGATAAATTTGCAGTCAATTTCGCCAAAGTTAAAAGACAAGTTTATTTTAAAAATAGCTTCGAAGTAAAATTTAAATATGTTTATATTAAGCTGAGCTAAAAATCAGTTAATTGTCACATTGAGCGGAATTAAAATGAGACAGTTAACTGACTTTTAACGGCTGTATGAGCCTAGACTTTGTCTTACTTATATGACATTGATAAATAATCCGATAGTTAATTTTGTTAAAAAGTTTAACCATGCAATGTGATCGAAATGCAAACAATAAAAAGGATAATAACCTAGAATATATGAAAAATCAATTCGTTAAAAGAGCTAATTTCTGGTTTATTTCCCTTGCTATATTGGTTATTGGAAGTTTCAATGCAACAACGTCTGTAGCGCAGAGTGGTGAAAATTTGAAAAATCAGTCGCATATTAAACTCGCATTGAATGCATTTTCGTTCAACGATGTGCTAATGGCAAAAGGAACTCCTGAAAAACCAGGATTTACTTTATTTGATCTTTTAGATTGGTGTGCCCAACAGAATATTGAAGCGCTTGATGTTACCGGTTATTATTTTCCCTCCTATCCGGAAGTGCCTTCCGATGAATATATCTACGAATTTAAACGGAAGGCTTTTAGGTTAGGAATAGACATCAGCGGAACAGGCATTCGTAATAATTTTGCATCGCCCGATCCAGCTGTTAGGGCTGCTGATGTTGAACGGGCTAAAAAATGGATCATCGTTGCTGAGAAATTAGGTGCTCCTGTAATCCGATTGTTTGCTGGCGAAATTCCAAAAGGATATGAAAATAAATGGGATGAGGTTGCCGGATGGATGATTGAATGTTTCAAAGAGTGTGCTGCTTTTGGCGAAAAACATGGTGTAATAATAGGTATTCAAAATCATGGGGATATGTTACAGACTGCTGAACAATGCATAAAAGTGGTAAAAGCTGTCAATTCCAAATGGGCCGGAATTATTCTCGATACCGGGAATTTTAAGGTTGCTGACCCGTATGCTGATATTGAAGCAGTTATTCCTTATGCTGTAAATTGGCAAATGAAAGAGAGTGTTCTCGGAAACACCAGCGAGGTGAAAACAGATTATGCACGTTTAATGCGAATAATAAAAAAAAGTGGATACCGTGGTTATATCCCTTTGGAAACATTGAAACTTGTAGGCAGAGTTAAACCCTATGATCCGTTTGTTTTGGTACCTGCCATGATGACTGAATTGCAAATTGCAAAAGGCGATGTTTATAAATAATTAAAATCAGAAATGGATAAAAAAAACCAGTAAAACATCTGCCCTTATTGCTTTCTTTTGCCTTCTTTGGAATAGCTTTTTTTTATCAATAGCGCAGGAGGCCCCTGCAGATAAATTCGTATTTGATCAAAACATGCGTCTTGGAAGAGGTGTAAACAATAAGGATGAATGGGTCGAGCCTATCAAAAATGCCCTCCTCCCCAATAATGAAAGGAAATAATTTTGATTTTTTTTATAGTTAGTAGTTTTTATAAGAGCTGCCACCTGCGAAGCTGGCAGCTTTTTTTATCCAATAGTTATTCATCATTATTCCTAATAGGAACAGTTTTATATTTGTTCCAATAAGTAGCCATTATGAATACGATAAATTAGATTATTCCTGTTTTTATATCGCTTGTTTTTTTATTTTTATAAAACTTAGTATTGAGTGCCCTTAACCCTTTAACAAGTTTACAATGAAACCATTCGTAATTCTCTTTTTCCTTTTCACTGTTATAGCAGGAATTAATGCACAATCGTTAGAAAAACTTTCAACATTTAAACCCGGACAAGTATGGAAAGATACCAACGGAGAGGTAATAAATTCGCATGGTGGAGGTTTCCTTTTTCATAATGGAAAATACTATTGGTTTGGGGAACATAAAATTGCTGGTGGAGCTGGCAACAGGGCTATGGTGGGCGTTCATTGCTATTCGTCTGCTGATTTGTATAACTGGAAAGATGAAGGCATTGCTTTGCCTGTTGTTAAAAACGATCAAAATAGTCCAATTACTGAAGGTTGTGTATTGGAACGCCCCAAGGTTATTTTTAATAAAAAGACCGGGAAATTTGTGATGTGGTTTCACCTGGAGCTTAAAGGCCAGGGGTATAATGCAGCACAAACAGGTGTTGCTGTGAGCGATAATGTTACAGGGCCTTATACTTTCCTAAAATCGGCTCGTGCAAACGCACAAACCTGGCCGTTGGAAATGACCGAAGAGCAAAAAAAACAAACCGTTCAGGAAAAAGACTTGAAAGGGTGGAGCGAGGAGTGGAAAAAAGCAGTGAGTGACGGTTTATTTGTACGCCGCGATTTTGAGCAAGGACAAATGGCACGCGATATGACACTTTTTGTGGACGATGATGGCAAAGCCTATCATATCCATTCTTCTGAAGAAAATCTGACGCTCCATATTTCTGAATTATCGGACGATTACACTTCATTTACCGGGAAATATACCCGCGTTTTTCCGGCCGGACATAATGAGGCTCCGGCTATTTTCAAACGCAATGGTAAATACTATATGATTACCTCTGGTTGCACTGGTTGGGCACCCAATGCAGCTCGTTCGGCAGTTGCCGAATCTATTTGGGGCCCCTGGAAAGAATTGGGGAATCCTTGCGTAGGCGATTACGCCGATTTAACATTCCATTCGCAAAGTACTGCCGTAATTCCTGTTCAGGGGAAAAGCGATGCCTTTATATTTGTTGGTGATTTATGGAGGCCAGAAAATGCTATTGATGGACGCTACATTTTTCTGCCAATCTCTTTTGATTCGGATCAAAAAATAGTTTTGCGCTGGTTCGACGAATGGAATTTGAAATGCTTTGGCGATGGCTCAACGATGAAATTGGACGAAAAAGATATGAAATGGTGGCAGGATGCCAAATTTGGGATGTTCATTCATTGGGGCTTGTATGCAATTCCTGCCAAAGGGGAATGGCATATGTTTAATGATAAGGTTCCTGCCGGGGAGTATGCGAAATATGCCGATGAGTTTAATCCTCAAAAATTTGATGCGAAGGAATGGGCTGAAATAGCCAAAGCAGCCGGTATGAAATATATGGTGCTTACTGCACGTCATCACGATGGTTTTGCTCTATGGGACAGCCGTTCAAGTTTTAATAATTACACAAGTATGCAACATGCCGCCAAGCGCGATTTTATTTCGGAATATACCGTGGCATGCCGGAAAGCGGGAATAAAAACAGGTATTTATTATTCACCCATGGATTGGAGATTCGAAGGATATTTTGATCCCCGGAACAAATTCTCCAATGCATTGCAAATGAGTAATCAATGTCAGGATCAAATCAGGGAACTGTTAAGTAATTATGGACAGATTGATGTGCTTTGGTTTGATGGTGGTTGGCTTTCGCACAAAGGGGCCGATAAAGATGGTGCATGGCTTTGGCAACCACTCAATATTATTGAAATGGCGCGCGGACTGCAGCCTAATTTGATTATGAGTTCGCGAATGGGTTGGAAGGGCGATTTTCAGAGCGATGAAGGAGGAGGAGATGTTACCGGAAATGTTCGCGCTGAACCTTGGGAAAAATGTTTGAATTTAAACGAGGTAAGTTGGGGATATTCGACAAAACAAAATTTAATGCCTTTTGAAAGAGCCATAAAAATGCTCGTAAATGTAGTTTTTCGCAACGGAAATGTTCTGCTAAATGTTGGTCCTGATAAAGACGGTCAGATTCCTGAAACTCATGTTGCCCGTTTAAAAGAAATTGGACAATGGCTTAACCAATACGGCGAAAGTATTTACGAAACGCATGGAGGTCCTTTTCAACCAGTCGATAATGTATATGGTAGTACATTTCATGGGAAAAATGTTTACATACATATACTTAAGACCAAAGCAGGATCCTTACAAATTCCACCAATTTCGAATAAACTTGTCGCTTTTAAATGCTTAACCGGCGAAAAGGTTAACGTCAAACAGAGCGAAAAGGGAATATCAATAACCGTTGGAACAAACACCAATTTAACCGATATTATTGTGAAACTTGAATTTGAAGGGGATATTAATTTCTCTCAAGTGATGCAATAAACAAGAAGAGGTTCACCAGCGTTAAAATACAGGTGCATGGTTTTACTTAGGAAGGAGATCTTCAATAATGAAAACAAAATGACACAGAGAAAAAAGACCTGATGGAAACATGAACTCAATTTTGTAGTAAATGAGGCAAATTTGGATTAATCCATTTTAAAAGGAGAGAAATATTGTAACCATCAAAAAAAGGTAAAAGTAGTCTTCTTTCATTTTCATCGATGCATTCATAGCTGTAATTTGTTAATTATTCCAGTTTTTCATTATTTATTAAAATCTGTTAAAGTTGAATTAGAGTCTTTGAGAAAGTCTGCCTTCTCTATGGTGAAACTCGAAAGGTTCAGAAAAGCCAACGGTAGGGGATGTTGGCTATTGAAGACTCTTGCGAGTGCATTAAACCTCTATCGATAGACCGCGCCCGGATTAAAAGGGTTGAAAACGAAAAGATTGCAGCATAGTTTATATAACCAGACATATAGGGCCAGAATAATTTTGGCAACATTCAGGTTATTGTTTAAAGTAGAATCCGTATCCGGCCTTTTGTTTAACGATCTAATAGAAGCATGCATTTTAATTCGGGCTGTATAATCCAGATCAGGGAACTGTTGCGGTATGCGATAAAATTTTTCTTCATTGTATAGTGCCATTAATTTGATTCCAATAAATGTATTTTTTCCTCTCTTCTAATACCCCACTAGCCTGTCTTTTGGTGTATTTTCATTTATAAGCAAACATAGAGCAAGAGGAATATCTTGGTATTGATCCCATGAATTTCTGGTTGCGTGTTAAGCCTCTGGTAAATTGGTCTTTGCCGAATCAGTGAATGATATTACTATTATTTTGTAACTGATAAGAAATTCTTAATTTATTTCAGTTATTTTGTATCAGAACCTACTAACAGGCGATGAAAGAAAACCTTATTAATGATGGGCTGCGAAGGAGAGATAAAGTAATATTTGATTATGTTTTCAATTATTACTATTCATCGTTATGTGCTTTTGCAATGCAATATGTCAACGATAAAAACACCGTTGAAGATTTGGTGCAGGACTTTTTTCTTTCATTCTGGATAGATTCCTCTAATTTGCAAATTAACGTTTCCTTAAAAACTTACCTGTTTGCCTCCATAAAAAACCGTTGCCTTGATTATCAGAAACATTCCAAGGTGAAGGAAAAATATAAAAACTATGTTCTTTTCGCTGAAAAAGACGAAGATAATTCGTTCGACCATTTTTTTACCGAAACAGAATTACGCCAGGCGATAGAAAAAAGTTTATCCAAACTTCCGCCTCGTTGTCGCGAAATTTTTGAATTAAGTCGCATGAAAGGGCATAATAACCAGGAAATATCAGATATTTTGGGAATCTCAAAGCGTACAGTTGAAGTTCAAATTAGCAATTCACTAAAAATTCTCCGAAAAGAACTCTCGGATTACCTTCCTATTTTCCTTATAGCCTTGCTGTTAAAATAATTTTTAATTTTTATATATGTGTTTTACTTCCTATTGTCGTCTTATAATAGGTAAGCAAAGTTACTTTTATATACATGAGTAAATGATGAAACTATCTGATGATGAATTACAACTTTTATTGGCCCGTTATTTATCAGGCGAATTGACCGACTCCGAAAAAGAGTTTGTTAATTTATGGATCAAAGATTCCCCTGAAAATGAAGTTGCTTTTTCCGAATATTTAAGTTCCTGGGAAGCGGTTTCATTGCTGCACGAGATGGAACAATTCAACTCTTTTGAAGCTTTAAAAAAAATAGACTCCCAAATAGTACAGAATCGACCATTACGCTGGTGGACGTTTATGCAACGCGTTGCCGCCATTTTATTACTCCCGGTATTGATTTATTCAGTTTACGTTACTTTCGATAAAAGAAACATAAAGGTGATTAACAGCGAGGTGTTAATGCAAAAAGTTACATCTAAGCCTGGCATGGTTACTCAATTTACAACGGCCGACGGAACAAAGATATGGCTAAATTCAGGCTCTGAGCTTATATTCCCTATCAATTTTACAGGTAAGGAACGAGAGGTTCAATTAAAAGGAGAAGCATTTTTTGAAGTTACAGAAAATAAGGAACAGCCTTTTATAGTAAAAGTAAACAATTTGAATATCGAAGTTTTGGGGACCTCATTTAATGTTGTAAGCTATGACAATGATTCACACGCAGAAATAGTTCTTGTTCAAGGGAAAGTAGCTTTAACATCAGTAAAAGATGGGAAAGTTAAAGACCAAGGATTTTTAAATCCAAACCAAAAAGCCGATTTCGACAGGGTAACACTACAACTTGTTAAGGAGCCTGTAAATGTTGAAAAATATATTGCATGGCGCGAAGGCTATCTTGTTTTTCGCGACGATAGTATGGATGAAGTGGTTAAAAAATTGAGTCGTTGGTTTAATGTTGAAATTGTATTAAATAATAAAGAATTGGAGAGCTATACTTTTCAGGCAACATTTAAAAACGAAAATCTTATTCAGGTGTTGAATTTATTAAAACTTTCATCACCTATCGATTATAAGAT
>JFJP01037026.1_pt1 | contig 58224 bp, 34 predicted proteins | sample 431651 | NCBI WGS metagenome assembly JFJP01 (sample SAMN02602958, study PRJNA72255) | Microbial mat metagenome, whole genome shotgun sequencing project. | biome: fresh water; feature: sink hole; material: water; isolation source: purple microbial (photo- and chemosynthetic) mats found in... | reverse complement strand
AAGTGGTTATCACCATCACCTTGAGGGTATTTTTGGGAAAGAAAAACATCCCTTCCCAGGGATCGACTTCCGCTTCTTCCGAATACATCACCGCCATAGCATGGGTGTGTGTGTTCCCGATGGTGACAGGCACTGCCCTTAGTTGACCGATTTTTTCAGCCAGCTTTATTTCCATTGCCGGTTTCAGGGAAAAATCGCAGTTTTGTGCGCATACCAGCGATGGAATAATAATAAACGCCGCAAGAATAAGATGCTTCATCGTCTTATATTTTATGGATTTATAATTAGAATTCGTTTATAGGAAACCAGCCGGGGAGTTCCGTTATCGCGCACTTTCAGCACCAGCGACATGCTTTCGCCACTTTTGAGCTCAGGCATTTGTATCCGGGCAATTCCATTTCTTTCATTTGTCAATATCTTATCAAAATTCCTGTTTTTTGGATAAAATTCCCATTCGAAAACGAGGGAGTGTCCATCAGAATCGGAAGAGCGGGTTGCATCCAGGGTTATTGTTTCTCCCGGACGAGCTGTAATTTTAAGAGGAGCGGTTCCGGCTGAGCGGTTTACTATCACCCGGGGAGCATGGTTACAGGAACCAAAGTCGTTCACGCACCAGTCCATGCGTGCTGCCCAGTCGTTCTGAAAATCGGTACGCCAGCGGAAAACTGTCGCTCGGGCATTTTTTACGTCCAAAAACGAATCTACTGCATCGGAGTAATAGCCTTTTTCGTTCAGGATGAAACGGCCTCCCCAACCGCCAAGTTCAGGCTGTTTGGGAATATTAAGCCCGTTGTTCACGAAGAAAAACCATGACGGAGTGTCGCCCTCTTTCATAACTCCATGCGGATTGGGTGCTGTCCATGTTTTAAGCGGGTACAGCGGACCCATTGTGCCATGGTTTTGAATCACATATTGCTTTAACCATTCCAGCGACGTGAGTTGCTCGTCGCCTCCCAGGTACACACCTCTATAGGCACCTTCCCGTTTATCGGCACCTTCGGGAGCTTTAGTCAGGATATAGAACATGGCAGGATGATTTTCGCGGATGTTACTGAAAATATGGTCCTGGTCGTTTATATCGTAAACCCTTATTTTGGAAATGAATTTCTGATATTCCTTCTCCGATCTTGTATTTTTGACTTTCCAAAGCGCCTGTGCCAGATCGGTTTGCCCCCCAAAAATACAGATGTTCAAAGGCCGCTTGTCATTTTTATCCACACAACGGATTATCCATTCCGAACCTTCGGTATCGTGGCCTTCGCCTACATAATTCCAACCTCTTTTGTGGTTTCCTTTTTTCACCACCGAAAGTAGCTTTTCGGGAGCCGGATAGCGTTTGTCATGTTTTAACAGGTTTGGATAAACTTGTTTATATCCCCGAATGATTTCTTCGATCAGTTCGGGACAAATAATTTCTTCTTTCAGTTCACCCGGGGTTCCGGCGGCAGAGCTGATAAGTCCTTCAATTTCAAACTCGTTGGCATACACCATCAGTCGCACCAACGATTGCTGATCGTCGGGATCGCCGCCAATATCGGTGGTGATGAGCAACCGGGGGTTAGCGGATTGTTGGGCAACAGAATAGCCAATAAAAAACAATAGAAATAAATTGAAATAAACTATTAGCTTCATCATTTTTAAATTTATAAAGGCATGGATATACAATTCTATTTAATGCCAATTTGATTCATACCATTTTTGCATCTTAGCAACAATCATAATGTCTTTGCTCATAAAAACTTTCATAGCTTTTCAATCAACTACTTCCTTTTCAAAATCAGTATCCTCTACCCAGCCGGAATTCAGCTTTTCTCCTTTCCTGAAGCGATTGTAAAAGTTGACACTATTTTTATCCGAATACGGATATTTGTCGAACACATTACCTTTGCCAAACATCCGCGGGTCACCTTCCTGTTTGAGCTCAGCTACCAGTTTGCTTTCGAGCTGTTTTTTCAAGGAGGCATGTTCAGGTAAATCTGCCAGGTTATTGATGCAGTATGGATCGGTTACAATTTGGTACAACTCTTCGGTGGAGCGTTTGCCAAAGTTCCAGTCCCAGAACTGACTCTTCCCGTTTAGTCGTCTGTGGTTCAGAATAAACGATTTTGTAGGACTGCCGTCCGTATCAAGGTAACCTGTTTCGGGGTTGCCAGCAGGCCAGCGCGAAGGTTCGAAATTACGCAAGTACATATACCCATTCTCCACTATTCCACGGATGGGGTAGCCCTGATCATCAGGGCGCCCCACATCGGTGCGCTCTTTGCCAATCACCATGAAATTCCTTCCATTGGCTCTGTTATCGAATACCGGAGAAAGACTCGTCCCTTCAAAAGGCTGCATGCCGCTTTTATGGGGATTAATACCGGCCAGTTCGAGAAAAGTAGGAGCAAAATCAGTAAAACTAACAAATCCATCCACCTTTCGCCCGGGATTGTTGATCCCTTTTTTCCACATCATGGCAAGGGGCAGATGGGTGGAATATTCATATTCATGCCCTTTTACTCGTGGGAAAGGCATGCCATTGTCGGATGTTACCACAATGAGCGTATTCTCAAGCAGACCATTTTCTTCGAGAATCTGAAGCATTCTGCCGAGATGCTCGTCAAAATGTTCAATCTCATAGGCATAGTCGAGCATATCATGGCGAATGGAGTCGTTGTCGGGCCAGAATTTCAGCACCTCATTGATATCCGTAAGTTTTTTTTCTCCTTTTTTTACTCCAGAGCGGAATTCATATGCCCTGTGAGGTTCGGTGCATCCAAACCAAAAACAAAAGGGCTTATCGTCGGTATTGTTTTCGAGAAAATCGCGAAAGTTGGCAGCATAATCGTTCCTATTGATCTCACTGGTAGGTGCCTGGGTGGTGTATTTGTTGTAAGTCGGACCCACCAACTGGCGGTCATTGCCATCTCTTTTCTCCACTATTCCCGGAGCCCATCCTTTGGCGGTATGACCTAAATGATACCCGTTTTCCACAAGTACTTCGGAATAGGTTTTAAACTTTGACGGGAAATAAGGCCAATGGTTGGCTGCAGCTTCCAGTTGCCACGAGTTACGACCTGTGATGATGCAGGAACGTGATGGTGCCGACTTGGCATTGGGAGTGTATGCATTGGTAAAAAGAATACCCTCACGGGCAACACGGTCGAAAGCCGGTGTTTTTACCCATTTGCAGCCATAGGCCCCTGCATGTGGAAAAGACTGGTCGTCGGAAATACAAAAGAGGATATTTGGACGCTTATCGGCTTTAGCTTTTTGTTGGGCAGGTGCAATACTGCTTACTCCTGTTAGAGCAATGACTGCGGCAAAAAACTTATTTGAGTGTTTTTTCAAGTGTCTATTTTTAGATTATTAGATTTCGGTCAAATGGAATCCCAATAGTCCCAATCCGCGATAGCTATCGGGACTATCGCGGATCGGGTCCATGATGAATTGTTTATCTTGATTGGTGATCATTTCGGATCATGGACATTTCATAGTAGTGTATTTTTTATTTAATTCCCGGGTAATGTTTTATTATTTTTTATCGCTTCGTCTACACGTTTAGCCAGATCGCTCAGCTCTGTCACTTTTTCGGGATATCTGGCTGACACATCGGTTTTTTCACCCATGTCGCTACTCAGGTCGAAAAGCATGTACTTAGTGAGGGCTGGGATGCTCCAGGTTTTCTCACCGGGTATGGCCAGTTTCCAGTTTCCTTTGCGGATGCTCATGAGGGTTCCGAAAGGCTGATACCCCGGGAAATATTCGTGGATCTTCGCACCCATCTGGCCTTTCATGAGCGGCAGGATATTTTTACCATCGATTATCCTGTCGGTAGGGATTTTAGCCCCAGCAACCTCAGCAAAGGTAGTGAATAGGTCGGCACCTGTGGCTATTTCATCACAAATAGTTTTTGAAGGGGTCACACCCGGCCAGCGCATGATACACGAAACCCTCGGCCCTCCTTCGTAGCGGGTTTGTCCTTTGCCATGCTGCAGGATATGGTGGCGGGTAGTATCGAGGGAGGCAAATTTGCCATAGGCCATTTCGAGGTCAAGGTTCGTTTTAGTGATGTTTCCGTTATCGCTGGTCACTACCACCAGTGTATTCTTGTCCAGCCCTAATTCTTTCAGCGCCTGCATCAGTACGCCCACAGAATAGTCGAAGTACTCCACAGCATCGCCGTAAACCCCATCATTGCTGCGGTTTTCAAAGCCCTTTGGGATAAACCACGGGGTATGGGTTTCGATATTTCCCCAGTGCAGGTAAAAAGGTTTTTTGTCCTGTTTGCGATAAGCCAGAAAATCGATGGCTTCGCGCAGAAACCAGTGGGGCAGCTCGGCCAGATCGTATTTGTCGCAATATTTTATTACCGTGGTATCGCGGATGAGCGGCACCGGAGGCATGACCTGGTAAACATTGGTGAGGCCGAAACGCCGTTCAGCGCCCATGTCGTTTGGGTAGGGAATACCAAAAAACGAATCGAATCCTTGCGCCTGCGGCAGGTATTTGGGCAAATGTCCGAGGTGCCATTTTCCAACGACCGCCGAGGTATAGCCCAGAGGCTTCAGCAGCCGGGGAAGACATATCTCTAGTCCGGGTTCCAGGCCTGTCTGCGAGTGGGGGAATAACACCTCCAGACCGGTTCCGTTGTTTACCCTTGGAGCATAGCGGCCGGTTAGTATTGCGGCACGACTCGGGGTGCTGGTGGCATGCGGGGCATAGAAACTGGTGAACTTCATCCCTTCTGCCGCAAGCTTGTCAAGGTTGGGCGTTTTTATTTTCGGGGCACCGAAGCATTGGAGGTCGTCCCAACCCACATCGTCGGCGATGATGTGTATAATATTGGGTTTTTGCTGAGCCTTCATGCCGGAAGTTAAGCCGAGAAGGCAGAGGGTTGCGGGGATGGAGTTTTTTAGGTACATGTTTTATGTTTCAGTTACACAGAACCAAAGAGTTTTTAATGACTTTATTTGATGCTAAGCTGATTCATACCGTTTTTCAGTTTATAAACCTGGTTTTTATACCGGAATTCGCCCTGCATATTGCCCGGGAGGATGATCGAAGCTGAAAGCTTATCCTTTACCACTTTATAATCTACTGCTATCTTTCCTTTGGGATGAGGCATGGAGGCTTTCACGGATGTTAATTTCCCCAGGTGAGGTTCGATGACCACATTTTGGAACCCAACCTCAGCAGGTTTTATCCCACACACGGAACTTAGCAGGTAGTAGGCAGGGTGGGCGCTCCAGGCGTGACAATCGGAGCGGTCGTGCGAGTCAAATCCTGTTTCGCCGCAGGTGGTGAACCCACGATCGACAAACTGGTTCCAGAAACCCATGTTTTCATGGATCAGATCTTCTTGTCCGGTTTTTTGCATCGCTTTGAAAAGGAAAAATGAAAAGTACGAGCTGGCATATTCATCGAATTTATTATAATTCAAAATCCGGATCATGAGCTTTTGCTGTTCGGCAGGAGGAATTAAGTCACATAAAATTGCAAAAAGGTTGGTGTGTTGCGAATAAATTGGCTGATTGGGGTAATCGCGAAAGAGCTGTTTTTCTGCATCCCAGCAATTTTTAAAAACCGCCAACCTTATTTTCTCCGATAGTTTTTCCCAATAGCCAGCTTTTTCTTTCAAACCAATCCCGCTATAAAGTTTAGCTGTGCAATCAAGGGTATGTGCAAAATAGAGTGTGAGCAAGGCCGATTGTTTCATTTCGCCGTTCTCGTCGGAACGAGGCAAGCTTCCCTTTGTGATGCTCCAGTCGATGAAGTTTTTACTATTCACAGGGCCAATCATCCCGTTCTGCTCATCGATATGACGCTCGAAATATCGTAAAATACCATCAATTTTTTTGGAGAATTGCTTTACGAAAACCGAATCCCCACGCATAAAATAATAATCGTGCAACGATTGTACCCAGGCCATCGACCAACTTCCCATATCCCACCAGGTTCGCGACGATGGATATGCCGAATGTAGTAGTCCGGTTTCCGGATTTTCTGATTGCGGATATAGCCTGAATGCCTCTCGCAGCAATCGGTCGTCGGTCGAGTTGTAGGTAGAAATGGCCGAAATAGGCCGATTGTCACCACCATAATTCAATTGCTCGTAGAAAGGAGTGTCGTAATATGTCTCTCCTGAGCACATACGCAGCGTTCGGAGGCTCATTTCAAAAATTTCGTTCAGCCGCGGGTTGTCCGATATAAAAGTGCCCATCTCGGGATAAGGATACCCGGAGTATTCGTTTTCATAAGAAACAATCTTTAATGGCTCCTCCTTTGTTTCAATTACGAATTGCACATAGCGGAAAGCCCTTTGCCACAAAGGCCGGAAGGTGCGAACAGCTTTGCCGTCTGGGCGGAAAACATCCCACACTCCAAACATGGTTTTCCCTTTAACAGAATCCCGGTGCGCTTTCAGGTTCACCTTTTCGTAAAGCGCTTCGGCATATTTTATCTTTACCGAGCTGTTGGCTCCGCCTTCCACGGTAAGTTCAGGATAGCCTTTGGTGAATACATCGAAATCGACCAACACGGTGGCTTTGGTATTGGCAGGGATGTTGAGCGGAGTTTTGCCATCCCATTTCCCTGTTGCAAGGCTTACACCTGTTACCTGACGGATGAATGCTGGATATTCTTTTGGTCCATCGACAAAAGCAATATTCCGGGGAACAAGCCTCCAGGGGTCGTTGCCATAGAATTCAAGCACTTCGGGCGAAAGCCAGGCCTTGTCGTCGAAACCTGAGGTTTCCCAACCCCATGGATAAACAGCACCATTCACATCGTCGCCGCCGCCACAGGCGTAAAAACCATAAAACCAGCGTTCGTTGAAAAGCATTTCCTGATACGAAATAACTTTGTAAGCAACATTTTTCAAAACCTTCCACGAGGCATTGGAATTTATAAAACTGAAATCAGGATTTTCCGAGCGCAGCATAAAGGCGGTCTGTACAGTGATAAAAGCCAGCGGCCTATCCTTTCCTCCATTATAGACCAGGGCCGCCAGAACATTCTTACCGGGTTTCAGGAAACTGGCAATATCTATCACGTCATAATTATAGGTTTTCAGGTCGCCTTTTGCCGGACCATAGCATACCCGTTGGCCATTGACAAATAGATTGTAGCGGTTATCGGCCGAAACATGGATAACCAAAGAAGCTGGTACCTGATCGAGTTCAAAGGTTTTACGGAAATGATAAACTCCATATTCGGTAACGTTGGCCGAGGGATAGGATATCCAGGGGGAGGTTTGTTTGCTTTGTGCAAAAACAATTGTTACTAAAAATACAAAAATATTTGTGGTAAGTATTCTATAACTCATTTTTCTATTTGTTAATTTATTAACTATTCTCCGAATTATTTCTAATTTCAATCTCATCTCTGGTAAGAACCATCAGATCGTTTAAAACGTTTTTATCTCATTCAACTAATTAAATAATAATGCATAACACTTCGTTTTGTTCTATTTCCTTATTCAACCAGCATGTTTTTTTCTTTAATAATACCATTTTCCGTATCGCTAATTCGTATGGTAATGTTATTCTCATTGCTTTCCATGTACCCAACAATTGCGATCAACCTTCCGTTATGGGTTTTTCGCGTGTTCAAATGATAGGGTTCATGTGAATAAAGATTTCCAGACTCCAAACCGAGCAGTTTTCCCGCCCCTGAGACTTCAACCTTTATTTGGTGGTCATTATCGGGCACGGTATTGTTGTTTTTATCTTTTAATTCAATAAATACGATTATGGCATCGTTATAATTTTTTGTCAAGCTATTTTTACTTGTATTTATTTCAATTCCAACGGGTTTTGAGGCTGTTTTCAAAACATGTTCGCCAACTTTTTTGTTGTTCTTAAATCCCACCGCTCTCAATTCTCCCGGTTTATAATGCAGTTTATAAAGAGCATAATACTTGTCGGCTTCAACGTTTTTTCGTTCAAGCAATCGATTATCCTGATATAGCTCAACGTAATCGCAATTTGAATACACATAAACATCGGTCAGAGAATCGCTTTCCCATGTCCAATTCCAGTGTGATGCAACATTTCTCGGATGCCAGTTTGATTTATCTTTATTTTCATAATTTTTAGCAGCAATTTGAACCACAGGCTCATCCGACCAATATGCTTTTCTCAAATAATATTCTGGTCTTTTATACTCGGCAAGGTCTATAATTCCCGCATCCCAACCTCTTCTAGGCCACTTACTGGCTTCACCTAAATAATCGTAACCCGACCATATAAATTCTCCAATAACATAAGGTTTGTTGCGAACTGCAAGCCAATAATAGGTATCATGGAAAGTTTCTGTTCCTAAGAACAATCTGTGCGGATATTTTTCCCTCTCAGGGTCGTACATTTTTTCACCTGTAAACCTTCCCACATAATTATAGCCGGCTATATCCATGACATCCAAAAACCCCGTTTGGTTGGCGTCTGCAATAAAGTCACACCCGGCTGTTACAAGCCTTGTACTGTCTAAGGAATGACAAATGTCTATTAGATATTGAGCCGTTTTTACTCCTTCTTCCTTTCTTTGGTCGGGTATTTCATTGCCTATGCTGTACATTACAACACATGGGCGGTTTCTGTCGCGGAGTATCATTTTGGTCAAATCGGTTCTTGCCCATTGGTTAAAATACCTGTGATAACCGTACTCTACCTTGCCAGAGTTATCTTCGGTTTTGCCCCATTGATTTCCAAATTGCCATTCGTCAAAGGCTTCATCCATAACATAAAAGCCCATTTCGTCGCATAAGTCGTAAAATTCGGGGGCAAAAGGGCAATGACTTGGACGTATTGCGTTGCAGCCCATTTTTTTCAGCGCATTGAACCTGTATCTCCAAAATTCAGTGGGCACCACTGCGCCCAAGCTACCCGCATCGTGATGCAGACATACTCCTTTTAGTTTTTCCGGTTTTCCATTGATGAGCATCCCATTTTCAAGGGTATATTCAACACTTCGGATCCCAATTTTCAAGGCATATTCGTCAACCAAATTTCCTTCTAAATATAGGCTTACATGGAGGTTGTACATATAGGGATTGCCTGCCGACCAAAGACTGGGCCTATTTATCGTCATTTTTTGATGGACATCGATTTTGGAAAAATCCTGTAGTAGTTGGTGCGATGAATCTTCTTGCACCAAATTGCCTTTGTTATCGAAAAGCTTGCTGATTATTTCAATGTCTTTTTTAACCCGCGTATTGGTTTCTGGTTTTTTCCGCCACCACTGAAAATCTGTTTTGGGGTAGGCATCGGCGCGAACAGTATATTTTAGGTTAATATCCGACGATTTGTCCGATACATTCTGGTAATGAACAAATGTTTCTTCTTCAACTATGTGGGTTTTATTGACCGAAATGAGCCATACATTTCTGGATATACCAGATCCGGTGTACCAACGCGATGAAGGTTGTAATGAATTGTTAACCCTTACAGCAATAACATTTGGTTTATCGAAATGGAGATATTGGGTTAAATCATACTGAAAGGTTGTGTAGCCATAGGGGTAAAGGCCAAGATATTGGCCATTGATCCATACTTCGCTATTCATATAAACCCCATCGAAACGGATAAAGTGTTTTTTGTTTTTTTTAATAGTGTCAATTGAAAATGTTTTTTTGTACCATGCTGTTCCACAGGGCAAAAAGCCACCACCAATGCCAGATGGGTTGTTCTCATCAAATTGACCTTTTATAGACCAGTCATGGGGTAACCTTATTCTTTCCCATATTTTTGTTGTATCCAAAATGTAGTCATAAGAAGGGTAATCGGCTTTTAAAAACTTCCAGTTATCGTTGAAGTTTATCTTTTCACGAGTCGGGTTATTTTGGGCAATAACTAAATTACATATAATACCCAATAGTAAAAGTGAAAATGCTTTTTGATCCATAATTTTATTTATTTTAAATGACATTTTTCTTCAGAATTAAAGCGAACAATACTAAATTCAGATTTTTCATATTTTGAATATCAAATTTTATTTAATAGTATGTTTTTGAATATGTTGCTTATCAATTACAGATTGAATAAAATCAAAAACAGGCTTTTGGTTTTGAAAAAAATGCGCTCCCGCAATTTCGTGAAGGCCACCCGTATATGAAATTAAATCAACGGTCCCGTTTAATTTCACGATGTAATCGTAGATTGATTTTGAACCAAAAAGCATAAGCCAACCGGAAGAGTTCGGCAGGCAATAACGATGTGCGGCTGTTTCGTAAGGTAAAAGTGGGTCGGCATCGCCGTGAAACATCATTACCGGAATCAAGTTTTCGGGTTCAATCAGATTTAAATCCATGATGGCGCCAGCACCAGAAATTACGCCTGCATACTGAAATGTATCAGGTAGTTTTTTTGTGTACATTCCCATTTTAGTGCGGTCCCAGAAAGCTGCATGTAAAACCGTTTCAGCTCCTGCACTCGACCCTGCAATAAAAATATTTGTTATATCTATTTGAAATTGTTCCTGATTATCGATAAAGAAGTTGGTTGCAAGCCAAAGTTGATTGGCAGCGATTTGGATTGCTTTCACTTTTTCGGACAAAATCCCATTACATCCAAAATCTCTCCCTTCCATGTAAAGCGAATAAGAAATGGTTGCTGCTGCTATTCCTCTCACGGCAAGGAATTTTGACAATGCGTGACCTGCCGTTCTGTTTCCGGTTGAAAATCCTCCTCCATGAACAAAAATCACCAGCGGTATTTTATTTCCATTTCGCTGAACTGGTGAAAAGAAATCTAGTTCGAGCTGAAGCGAATCATCTGAATAATAGGTAAAAGTCTTAAAATCCTGCGCTTTAAGGGAATTTGATAAACAAAAAAACTGAAGCAAAAAGATACAAATTGAACATTTCATATTTAAACAATTTTTACGGAATTAGTTTAAACCACTCGCTTTCTATATGGTTTTTTGCAAACAGCGGGAACAGTTCAGCCACTTTCTCGGGCATTTCTGCTGCAAGGTTATTTTGCTCAAGCATATCGTTTTCGATATTGTACAATTCGAGTGAGGTGAGTTTAGGGTTTTTCACGTTCAACCTGATTAACTTCCAATTGTCCTTGATTATTGACTGTTTTCCACCCTGTTCATGAAACTCAAAATAAAGATGATCGTGCTTTGGTTGTGATTTTCCTAAAAGTGAAGGAAGGTAAGAGATACCATCCGTGTTTTCAGGTGTTCGCACCCCGGCTAATTCACAAGCGGTTGGCAAAAAATCCCAGAATGCCGAAACGTGATTTGTTTCAGTGCCTGAATGGATTTTTCCCGGCCAACGGGCAATGAATGGAACACGAATACCACCCTCGTATAGATCGCGTTTGTGCCCGCGAAACGGCAGGTTGCTTTCAGTTTGAAAACCATCTGGTGCATCACCGCCGTTGTCACTTGTGAAAACTACCAGAGTTTTTTCATCTAACCCTAAATCTTTAAGTTTGTTGAGAATTTTCCCAACTTCTTTATCAAGATAAGTTATCATTGATGCATAACCCTTTTCGCTTTCTGTCCAATCCTTGTTTTCATATGGTTTAAATGATGGAACGTCGGAATAGCGTTTCCCCTTGGGCGCCTCGCCATTGTCGTGCGGAATAACAACCGAGAAATAGAGAAAGAACGGGTTTTCGCGGTTCTCTTCAATAAAATTCAATGCCCGGTTGGTAAACAATTCCTGAGAAAATTGTTTGACTTCAAGTGGATAACTGCCCAAACCTTTAGTCCAATGCGAAGTATCGGTATATTGCACTTTGTTACCAAGATAAACTTTTTTTCCATTGTCCATCAAAAATTCGGGCGCATGGTTATGAGCCAGCACCTGACAAAGGTAACCGTAATAGGAATTGAACCCACAGTTGAGAGGATCGCCTGAAGTACCTTCGACACCCAGTCCCCATTTACCGATAAGTGTAGTTTGGTATCCCGCATTTTTTAGTACAGAAGCTACCGTAACAGTGCTTTCAGGTAGTGGTAATTGTCCATAGGGTTTCCATTGCATGTTGCCTCGCACGGGAGTATGCCCTGAGTGCTGGCCGGTCATCAGCACAGAGCGGGAGGGGGCACAAACCGCTGTGCCGGAATAGTGATTGGTAAAACGAATCCCTTCGGCAGCCATCCGGTCGAGGTTGGGCGTTTTGATGCGTTTCGAGCCATAACAGCCAAGATCACCGTAACCCATGTCATCGGCTAAAATGAAAATGATGTTTGGTTTTTGGGGCATCTCCTGTTTGGAGGAACAGGAAATGGCCAACGGTATTAAAATCATTGGCAAACAGCATGATTGACCTGAAAAAAATCGGGTAATTGAAACCATAATAATTTATTTATTGTTTTGCTATTTTAAAAGTTGATTCTTTTAGGATTATTTTATGTGCTTGTAAAAGCACGCACACCTCGCTGATTGAGTTACTGCATCCATGGTAATCGATTTCTCTTTGCACGCCTTAACAAGCGGGCCATAATCTGATTGCTTACAATCTCCTTTATAAATTTCGGCAGCAAACATGTCCTTGCACATATTACTCGGGTAAGAAAGATAGTAGTCGTAAACTTTATCATCTTTACAATTGAGTGAATAGATATGATTGATGATAGATGAAACAGACAAATGATCAATTTTACCTGAAACCATCATTTCAATAAATCCAATGATAAATTGATGGTTACCATGAAGTACAGACTTGGAATCGGATGTTCGGCCAAACCCAAAAACCACCATTCCGTCATCGGAGTCTATTCCTTTGCTTGTGCTTCCCATATATGAAAATGAAGCAATTTCAGGCTGCTGGCTACAGTTCATCAGAAAAAGAATATTTTTTGTATTGGTTCGTCCAAAATAAGCCCAATTCCATTTTCCAAGAACCCGTTCTCCTCCCATGTGGTTTGGTATATCGTAACTTGGGCCATCCAGATTATTTCCCCAATAAGAATTACGAGGTAAATACGAGCCTCCAACAGTACCTTCGTACAAAAACCAATAATTACGGGTAGTATCGGTTTTTAAAACATTCCAAACAGCATATTCTTCCTGAAACTCCCATGTCCATTCCCATTTACCACTAATACTCCGGCTTCGGATTATATTTGGACTCTCAAAGCTACTGATACATTTTTCGAAACCGGGATGACCACACCCCCCATCCTCACCCTGGAAAACGGCATTGGGAATACCCCGGAAAGCTGATGCAGAAGATTCAGGCACTTTTCCCCAAGGTTCCTTTTTAAATCTAATCCAATCGTTTCCCTCTGAATCAATCATTCGGGACAAACCACCTCCGGATTTATCAAAATAATAAGTTGCTTTTTGTGTGGTAATAATAAAATGTTCCCTTTCTTCATAAATGCCATCTTTTATTTCCACAGCATGTAAATCCAGTAAGGAAATCACAATAAAGAACAGTAGCAGAAATGTGTAGTCAACTTTCATCAATCTTACTTTGAATATTTTACAATTAAGCATGGTCCAGGCAAACAAAGTTCGATACCATGATGTCCGGTATCTGAAATCAATTGTATTTCATTCATTCCTGGTTTAAGATTTTTCGGATTAACTTTATTAATTGTGTAAACTAAATCATGAGGAGCATTACCTGCCGTAATTTTGTATGGTACACCGTTCAATTTAAAAGGCTCTTTTATATTGCCTTCGCCTCCATCCCAATTTCTTACGTGTAATTCAACACTTTCAACATTTGATAAATCTGCTGGAAGTTCAATCAGAGCTTTACGCAATTGGTTGTTGCGTGACCAAAACGGACAAGGCAATTCAACACAATGATACAATTGTACAGTCGGCCTGGAATGAGGAAAAGTGAGACCTGTTAATATATCTGATTGATAGAACATCCCATTTTTAAACTGGATAAGTGCTTTTATTGCCATTGGTTTGCCCTGATCCGGAATCATACATGTATTCCATTTAATCTGGTAAGGGGCTTTTGCTACAGTCCCTATATGGCCTTTATATTTACGATCTTTCAAATAGCCATGCCATTGTTCATCAGCCTCTGCACCCGACTCATTATATCCAAGGTAAAATGCAAAAAAATGAACGGATTCAATCTTATCTGCAAATTGTAATGGATAATTTAACCCAACGACCACACTATCGGACAGTACTTTATTCTGAATAACAGGAATAGCGTTAAATTCAGGAAGTCCTGATTTAATCAATTCTGGAGCATCGGACTTTAAAAAAACATTTATACCAATTTGTTCAAGGATGAAATGCCCCCAGAAAGTTTCTCCTTTGTCACAAAGGAATTGAATAGCATTAAAACCTGAGACCAGATCATGAAAGTCGACAGGAACAATAGGATATCGATATTCGCAATGTCCAGTCTGCGTATTCTCGGAAGGAAGGGGATAATATTTGCTTCCGTTAATTGAAAACCGCTTATTTTCGGTTTTTGGATGCCCCCCCCACATTTCAAAAACCATTTCGGATCTTTCAATTTGCAGCGTAGTATCAGGAATATGAAGAAGTGCCAATCCGTTGACCTGAGATTCGAAACGGTTATACCATATTTTTACAGTACTCATTCCACGGTCATTTACACGGGTTCTCTCACCTTGCTGTTTATTGTTGTTAATCCTACCCTCATATTCTACCCAATATTGTTTGTAAAAACGGCTTTGAGAGAATACCGAAAGATTAAATACAAGTAAAAAGAATAAAATTATACTTTTCATAGTTTGAAATTATGACGCAGCTTAATAAAGACAATAATCCTAAATAGAACCATGCTACAGCCTTTAATTATTTATTTTTTAAAGTTTTAAGATAATTTATTGTTGTCGGAACCTGGTCAATGGCATTTTTAGCTTCATCTTCAATAAAGAATTTTTTCGTTCCTGACTTTATAGCCTGCCGTAAAATGATTGGCCAATTGGTAACCCCTTTGCCAAGTGCAACACTGGTTTCGTCAGGGGCACCTCCTGAGTTGTTTCCGGGGGTGTCATTGCGAAGCTCTTTGAGGTGCATCAACTCAAACCGTCCCGGATATTTTTTCAAGTATGCGAGTGGATCTGCACCACCATGAGTTGCCCAAAAAACATCAAGTTCGAAAGTTACCCATTGCGGGTTTGTTTTGTCGAGTAACAAGTCCATAAGGTTACCGTCTGGGGTGTTAAATTCATAACCATGAGGGTGATAGAAGAATCTTAAACCTGCTTTTTTTAATTTCATACCGAAGTTGTTAAAATCGGTAATGATCTTATCCATATTCTGACCGTTAAATGGTTTTTTGTGGGGAATCCAGCCAATTCCAACATATTTGGCACCAAACAATTTAGCATCTTTAATAATTGATTCGATATTTGTTTCAAACTGTTCATAGCCAAAAATCATGCTTCCGCATTTTAGCTTGTTACTGTCAAGAAGTTTTTTAAAACCCTTCTCAGAGTTACCGTAATAATCCGAAACTTCAACTTCATTGATACCCATCGCTTTTATTTTTGACAGGGTACCCGGCACATCTTTTTTAAACTCGAATCTCATCGAATATAGCTGCAAACCAAACACTTGATTAAAAGCGCCGTTTCGTGCGGACACCAATTCGCCGGTACCATTTTGCAGCCAGACATCCACTCGAGGAGCATTTCCGTTATAAGGTTTGCCAAGTATATCAAGATCTCCATCACCATCGAGGTCGGCCATTTCGGATTCATGAATATCAATCCCCTCAGAAATTTTAATTTCACGAGTGAAATTCCCTTGTCCATCACCCAATAAAATATGGTTAATGGCAGTATTGTTATCAAACAAAGTCATTTCTGCGTTCCAGATATCAAGGTTCCCGTCACCATCGAAATCAACAACTGAGAGTGAATGGCCGTTACTTACTTTTTCGATTACCTGTTTTTTTATCCAGGTTTTTTCTTTAAACTCATATAGATTCATCGGTGCCCATCCATCACCAATAACCATTAAAATTTCCGGACGCCCGCCTTTTATAAATTGACCAACAGCTGAACGGCTAAAAGTATAAGCTCCATCGACGGTATTGAATGAAAACTTATCGTTTCCTAAATATCCAAACCACATACCGCCGCCAATAATATCTTGAATTCCGTCGCCATTTATGTCTTCTTTAGCAAGCCCTTCGTGTTCATTGGCTCCTTTAAACTTTGAATATTTTCCCAATTGTTCCATCTGACCATCCGAAAAATAGGTATATACGGGTATTAATTTCCAATTCGTTAATTCTTTGGGATTCGACGGAATACGGGCAAAATAAAGGGTATTATCACCTTGTGCCCAGAATACCAGGTCAGTTTTTCCATCTCCGTCAAAATCTCCAACCATTTGGTCGTGAACTTTTGCCATCCCCGAATTACGAATTAAGTAACGATTCCATCCCTTTGGGTTATCAAAATTCGGGTATGGATTTTCCCACCACCAAACCTGGTTTGTTTTCGATTCTCCTCCGGCAATAATATCAAGGTCACTATCTCCATCCACATCAACTGCAGTTGTTCCAGCTTCAATAAAAAGAATTTCATCTTCCACTATTTGCTTTTTCCAGCCATTTGCAATGCGTTCGTACCATACCATTGCGGGGGCCTGAGTACGTTCAGTGATGCAAAAATCGTTAATGCCATCGTTGTTAAAATCCGCAATTGCTGATGAGGTTTGTTGGTTTCCACTATTAGGAGCTTCGAGGCCACAATCGGGATTTTTACTGGTTAAATGCAACCAATCAACTTCTTGTGATATTGCTTGACCAGCAAAAAGTAAAAAAACAGAACTAAAAAATAATGTTCTCATAGGTTTAGTTTTAATTTATTTCTGCGAAAATTTCATTTAAAAAGAATTAGTTCTTTTGGTATATAGAATTTAGTTATGTATTTCAACTGAATTTTCTTTTTTCCACACTTTTTCTAAAAAAATCCGTATTTCATCAATCTTTAATTAGATTTAAAGTGTAGTTATTTAATTTATTACAACTGATTCTTACATTTTTTCCAATTGATACCATACGGCTTTGGTTTCAGTACCGTCAAGTGCAAAGTTCTTTCCCTGAGGCTTGATAATCTTTTCAGTAGGCAAGCCGTCATGATCGAGTACCCTGATCCGATAATTTCCGGCATTATTAACCTTAATGGTAGCCTTAACAGGTTCTACCAGCAACGGAGTTTTACCTTTATCAATCACATTGATAGATTTTCCATCTTTTTCAACCTGCATCCCCGAGTTCCGGGCACGTGCAATTGTTGTAACCAGAATTGATTTACTGTCTTTTAAGGATTTGTCTTTTTCAGTTGCTGTGATAAAAATCATTGCATAAGGAGATTCGGTGGCAATTTCAAAATCACCCAGCTTATAGGTTTTTTGGCCGGGAAAACCGCAAAGTGCCACAGTTCCTTTGGTATTAACTGTAAAGCAGCCGTCGCCTTCGCGATACCAGTGCAGTTCACCGGTGTTTGATACAATGGATTTTTCTTCTAAAATCTTCTTATAGCTTTCCAGTTCCGATTTTTCGAAATCGTTTGTAAACTGAAGCATAAGCTTTCCTTTCATGAGTGCATCCACCTGAACATCGCCACCCAGTTCCTTCACATCGGCCTGCTGTTTTATTGTTTCAACAAAACCAATTTTCCCGTCGGTTAAGGAAGGTATATGAACTTTTCTGTTTGGAAGGTTTTTTCCTTCACTAACATCGTTTCTGTAGACCATTCTGGCTATTGCAGGAAAAAGGCCGATCTGGGTGATGTTATTTGTATTGTAAACATTGGGATCTTCCATCTGATTCGTGAAACCGTAGGTACGCGAAGCAAAATGAAACGATCCGTCCCAGTCCTGTAACCCCATTCCATAAACCCCAAGTATAGCCGGGCCATCGGCAATCCATTCTGTAGGCATTTTCAGTATCCATTCCGAAAGAACAAAAGGCCTGTTTTTGACCGACATTAAGCCGCTGCTTATCAAGCCCGCCCCCGGGTGGTTAAACATGGAACCATTGGGGTAATTACCTTTTTGAATGGTGTGAGGCTTGGCACCAAAATAATTATGACGATCGATAATTCCAACCTGGTAATCAGCATAAAGGTTATAATAATGCGAAACTCCCGATCCGGCCTGCCAGCAACTGCCAACCAGCAAACCTTTGTAGCCTGTTTTCCGGATTGCTTTTTCAAATCGTTCATAAAAATCTTCCTGCACCTCATAAAGAAAACGTGCATTATCGAGGAGGCGACGTTTGGAGGCCGACTTCTCAATGGCATCGGGACTGAAACTCCAGAATTCGGTAACAGGATAAATGTTGTTTTTATCGAGGTGTTCTCCAGTAACGCTTTTGGGGAACAAATCCAAAGCTTTTTCGCCCCAGGCATCTATCAGTTTAGCGTGTGTATCGTACTTTTTCCTTAACCATTCGGAGTATTGCTTACAAAGCATTTGTTTATAGGCAGGGGCAGCATCGAGCTTGGAGGCAAACGCCCAGAAAATATTATCTTCATTGTGCATTTCAACGGAAACCAAAGCAGGATCGTCGGCATAACGTAAGCCGGTGTATGGATTTTTATGATCGAGCAGGTGTAGAATTAAATCTATCATGACTTCCTGCAGGTCGGGGGCAAAATTAACCAAACCGACAGTATTCCCTTTCAAACCCTTTTTAATTTCGCTGTACGCAACCACCCTTGAACTGTCGCCATCCACCAGCCGGTGCCCGAAAATAGGCGACCAGCTATAGTAAATCCCCTTTTGCCGCAACTGATACATGTAATAGTCAAGTTTTTCCCAACCATCATCGGTCAGCTTCGATGAGTTTTGGGGATGGCCAAACCCACCATTTCCACTGTAGGTGAATTTATGAAGACGTATAGCATTCATCCCCATTTTGGCGTACCATGCGGCGCGCTTTTCAGCTTCCTCCTTATCGGGTCCGCAAGTACGGTTACCATGATTGGTGCCCCAGAATTTAATTTTCGTGCCATCTTCAAACCTGAAGTCATCGTCATCCATTTGTAAAACTCCATGCTTCCCGGCTGGAATATCAAGCCATCCCGACATCCCAATTACCCCTTCGTGCAAGGTATTGGAAGGATTAAATACAAACCAGTTCTGAGGATCCTGAGCATGAACAAAGCTTTGGAGCATAAATAAAAAGACAAAAACAACTGTATTAAAGATATTAAACCGTTTACTCTGTTCCATGTAATGATGTTTTTAAATTGAAAGCATTAATTGTTATTAATAAAATTCACTTCCCCTGAAATACTCTGACCGGAGCATCTTCCAGAGCCTGGTCGACACCCACATCGCGGGGTTCGCAAAACCATACCAATTTGCCTTCCGCAGTAAGACCTTTCGGGCATTTGGTCGCATCGGGATGCGTTTTCATAAAATGGCTCAGCATGAGTTGCTGCATCTCGTCCAGCAAGGCTTTATTTTCAGGATTACCAGCCAGATTGGTTCCTTCTGTTGGGTCGATCTTAAGGTTATACAGCCGATGAGTAATTCCCGAAGGACCATATCCGGTTTTGTAACTAATACCCAAATCGCGGCTGCCGGTAAAGAAAACATATTTCAAGTCGCCCTTTACCACCATGGCTGTATTGTCCTGAAGGTATTCCGAAAAAGCATAATCCCTGAAAGAGGAAGATTTTCCGTTTATAACTCCTGCAAAACTCTTTCCCTGGGCTTCGGTAAGGACAGGGTTTCCGGTAAGCTCAAGAATGGTGGGAACTACATCCACGTACTCCACCACTGCCATGCTCCTTGTTCCATTCATTTTATTGTCCGGCAGACGGAAAATCATAGGCTGCTGGTTGGCTTCTTCCCACATGGTGTGTTTTTCGAAGCGTTTGTGTTCGTTGAGCAGATAGCCGTTGTCGCTCAAATAGATTACAAGCGTATTGTCGTCAAGGCCATTGGCTATTAAGCCGTCAAGGACAAGACCAACATTTTTATCCATGTATTCCACCGATGTATAATAAGCGGCAATAATTCCGCGGCGTTGATCATCGGTAAAGTTGCGGAACTTTTCCGGAACCCAGCGATCATCTTCAGGACTTCCTTGCGGAAGGGGCATATCTTCAGGTTTATACTTTCCACGGTATTCAATGGGGAAATAATACGGATGATGCGGTTGATGGAAAGCCACCCATAAAAAGAAAGGATTGTCTTTGTTTTCCTTCATGAAACGAATTGCTTCTCTGGCCATAAATGTTCCTTCACTGAGATCGTCTGTTATGGGCTGTGGAAGGCACTGTGTGTTCATCCATTCGGGAATATTGGACTGATCGGGATTTCGGTATGCTTCAATAGTTTCAGGAATTACCGAAGATTTATTTTTCAGAAAAGCATTGTAATCTCCCTTTTCCACCATATGGCTAAACCCATGGGTTGGCAATCCTTTCTGATAAAGAGAATACCAAACATGGTTATTGAAATGGGTTTTCCCAACCAGCCCGGTTTTATAACCCTGTGCCTGCAGATGCTCAGCAATGGTAGTATTGCCTTCGTCAGCAAAAGGAGTGAACAAAAGGTTAACGCCTGTAGCATGCGGATATTTGCCCGTTAAAATCGATTGCCGTGAGGCACTTGAAATGGGCGAGTTACAGTATGCCCGTGTAAAAGTTACGCCCTGTGAAGAAAATTTATCGATATTAGGTGTACGGACAATCTTATTCCCATAGCAACCGGTTACCTTCAGGGTATGGTCGTCGGCAAGGATAACCACCACATTTTTAACCTTGGCATTATTTTTAGATGTTTTGTTTGTTTGCGCTGATATATTGCTTACAGAATATAATCCTGTAAAACAAACCAGGCTAAAGAAACTAAAACCACTCCGTTGTATCAAAATCGGGGTCATAATAAAATTTTTTAATGATCAACTTTAATAGTTTTTTTGAGCTTAACAGGCTGGCTCCAGGTATTTTTGCCATCGTAAACACTGGTCACAAGGTGCGTGATTTCTCCATTTTCAATCAGGAGCTGAGGCCGTTCACGGCGGACACAATGTAGAACAGAACCGCTGTCCATCGCAATTTCATGATCGTACACAATTACCGGATCGTATTTTCTCCAGCCCGCTTTTGGGTTTCCGGTCGCCAGATGAACTCCCCAGCGCTCGTGCCCTGATATACCTCCCACATTATCTTCGCAAATGATATGATATTCCTTTTGGGCTTTGAACATGTAAAAATCTTCGATCTTATTCCCGGGCCAAACATTATCGTTTATCAAAGTAAACGGCCCTTTGTAGGAGGTAGCTTCGGCAAGGTATACCCGCAAAGGGGCATCGCGGAATACCAGCAAAACTTTATCTCTTTCTACCAGAATGGCCGGATTGTTCGATTCTACATCGATAACCGGTTCAGGACTGCGTTCCCAAGGCCCGGTAATTGATTTTGAAGTGGCATAACCTACCCTTCGGAGGAGTTGTTTCGATTGGGGAAGCCGGGTAGAGAAATCGCTGCCAATGTAAAACAATACATATTCGTTTCCAATTTTATGAATCGTAGGATTATGCGACATATTCGAGTCCCAGTAAATGCTGTCGCGTTCCCCAATCACCACTTCTTCGAATTTAAAAGGACCAAGCGGATTATCGGAAGTGGCGCGAACAATTTCGGAGTTTTGGCGGTACCCATCGGGAAATTCACCAGTTTTGGGCCATCGCGATGCAAAAAGATGATATGTAGATCCAACTTTGACCATTGAACCGCACCATACCCAATATCCGTCCATTTTAAAACCACTTTCGTGAGAAACAGTCTCATATTCGAAACGAATTTGGCCTTGCAGGGAATCACCTTTTGTGACGTCGGCCTTTAATTCTCCGTTATTAGCATCCCAGTTGGAAGTAATGCTGTCTTTTTTATAGCCTCTCCATCCCTTTGCTACACTAACATCAGATAGTAACTTCGAGCCTTCGGCTTTTTCAGCTTCAGTTAAGGAATTATTTTTTTTGTCCAAAACCGGCTCATTTAGGCTGTGCCGGGGCCCGTAATGAGGTAAAGGAAGGCCAAATTCAAAAGCACCCAAATCGGGAGCTTTACCGGCAAAGTTGCTGTTTACTCCGGGAATTTTGCATCCGGCGTCAATTGCAACCGCTTTATTTTTGAGACTGAAGTTAAAGTCGTGCGGATAATACACCGGATAGGTCTCACCCAAACTTTGATGTAGCCTGGAAAAAGAAGCAAATTCAGGTGGGGACACTTTTTCAAAAATATTATAATCCACTTCTATACCTTGAATTTCCTGGCCGGTAGCTCTGCTGAATTCTTGAAGCGAATTATACCTCACGGCCTTTTTATCGTTGCTGAAGTCGGCAAGCTGGCCTTTATCCGGAGCATAGTAACCAATGAACGGCTCCCTTTTACGGTAGCCATTATAATCGAGAGAGGAATAGCTGGTGTTGGTGTATAACCCAAGAGTTGGCAATGAAGCATTGTTTGATGGGAGGAAAAGGTTGTTACGGCTGTGGATGTTCGACCCGGGCTTATCGTCGCGGGTAAAAATTCCGGAAGAGGTATTGTGATATATTACAACACCCGCAGGGAACATGCCCCAGAATTTAAATGTGGAAGCATTGCCACAATTATATACTATATTCCTGATCCAGTAAACAGGCCCACCGAGAACGGGCTGGTTCGACAAAGCCTGCTGACCGGAATTGAAACACCGGTTCCGCAAAACTCTGATGTTGTGGTTTCCGCCATCGGCTTCAATAAAATTGTCGTTGCAAAGAAAAATATCGTTATTGTAAATATCAATTGCTACAGCCTTTTTCTCCTGGTCGGTTTCGGGAACAGCGTGCGTACAAATATCAATCCCGTCGAAGAAATACCGGATCCTGTTATAACAAATGGTATGACCCTGACCGTGCACCTTAACCGCATAGTAAGAGGCAATCCTCTGAACATTTTTACCGTTTTCGATTTTATGATGATAAACTTTGGAGGTATCCTCCCTGCCTGTGAAGGTATTATCGGCTATGTAGAAATTTCTGCATCCTTCGAACTGGGCCTGGATGCCAATTCCAATATTTTCGAATTGGCAGTTTTTTACAATTAGTTCCTTACAGCCGTTAATATTCATTGTTCCGGCACAAATGGCTGTTTCGGTATTGCGAAAAGTAATTCCTTCGAAATAATGATTATCAGCAGCCGTGACATCGAACAGCCTGGCACACCCGTTTCCATCAAAAACAACATCCCCGTCACCGGCGGCTTTAATTACAACGGGCTTTTCTTCTGTTCCGTCAACCGTGAGGGCATAGGTTCCGTCGAAGGTAAGTCCGTGGTAATCCCGGTAATTCTTATAATCGGCTTTATAAACACCGGCATGCACCAAAATGATATCTCCGGGTTTAACGGGATCGGTTGTAAGAATCCAGTCGGCATACCGCGGATATCCGAAATAGGCATGCAGTAAACCGTTGTATGCCGGTTGCTGCTTTTCACTCTTCCAGTTTTCGGGATACACGTGCCTTATATTTCCTCCGACAGGCAACTTTGGCTCGTTTCGTGTGGAAAGGGTAAGGGTTACCGATGTTTCCCCTTCTGTGCCATCGGGATCAGACAGCTCAAGGCGACACTCATAAGCAGTGCCGGGTTTGAGGTCGATAATACTTCCGGCAAACAGGTTTGGAGTTACAAAGTTCCACCCGGGAGTACCGGCTTTTTCGTTTCCAATGCGCAATAAAGGCATACCTTCATTCCATAATGGTTCGCCCTTTTCACGGTAACGAACTAAAACGAAGGCATTGCGGTTATCGTCGCCTTCGATATGCCATTCAAAGCCTAGGCACAGCAACGTTGGAGGCTCAGCAATCAATTTACTACTAATTGTGAGATTCTGAGCCTGCATCAAACTGCACGTAAACAAGCCTAAGTATAAATAAAGTACCCTTAAAATCATTGAAGACTTTTTTCGGTTTATTTTGCTGTTAATCATTTTGAAGGGAGTTTTGGTCATCATTTGTAATTTCGCACAGCATCTCCAAAAGCTTTGGCATTTTCGGGTTTTATCTCATTCCATTCCCGGCCACACCAAAGACCATCAACTCCGGCTTCGAGCGCCCGGGTAACAGCATCGTACACCTGTTGGTAACTGATGTTACAATTATATCCGGGCATATCGAACCCCGGGCGGGCATAAATTTTCGCTGTTTTATTCACTGCCTTCACGGCCCTCAGACATTCGTTATAAACATATTCGCTGCTGAAAGGAGTGTCTTTTTTCTGATGCTCTTCCAGCACAGGTTCCTTCTCCGGATCAAGGCCCAGCATGCTCAGATACATTGGGTATGAATATTGGGGAGAAGCATCGCCAAACAACAGCTTCTGGTAAAATTTTTCATAATGGTTTCGCGAGCGCCTGCCAATACTGTCGAAATAAACGGCAATACTCAACCAGTCGGAATAACTTCCCATGGTACTGTAGTCGTTAAAAGTCCGGGTAATGAGGTCCCAGGTCAAACCATGATCGATATGCCATCCAACTTCCACAAGCGGATTAATGGCTTTAATCTGTTTATACATCCGCTTTCGCTGCTCCTCGCGCGAGTCCATCCAAAGTTTTTCCCAGCTCAGTAAATCTGGGTATTGTGAAATTATCCTGAAGAATGACACAAAGAACCCGTCGCGTGGTACTTCGCCATTTTTCATTACCCCAGTTCCGAACTGTTGCAAGGCTTTCATTCCTTCCCTGGCTATGGAGGCGTTTATATCTCTTTTTTTTGCGAGTGCCAAACAATGCTTGCAGAAACAAGTTGCCTTTTCCCCTCCCAGTGAACCCATGATGGGACCTCCGCGTTCCTGCCCGAATTTAAACCCGTTCAGATGCGGGTGCGACCGGATGAGGTCTTCAACAACCGAGTGCCAGTAACCAATATAACCCGGATGATTAAAACAAACATTTTTCCCGGCCTCGCCACCCGTATTTATTTCGGCAAAATCTTCAAATCCCGGAATTGCTCCCGTAATCACGTAAGGTTCAAGAATACGGGCATATACATTCATTCCTCTGGGTTTTGCTGCTTCGCTCAATTCATCCAGGATATCGCGGTCGGCATATCTGGCATCGGGTTTTTTTCCCTGCCATTCTTTTCGCTGATAATAAGCCGGGTTGGTTTTAACAAATACATCGGTAATTTCCTTCCCTGCAGCATCAGTCATGGGCCCGAAATTTTTCCTGTATTGGCGAAACTGAAAAGTATGACTAAAGGTCATTACCGTGTTTATCCTTCCAATTTCCTGCATTTCCCGAAGTGCCTCCGGAATACCTTTCTCGTAAAGATAAACAGGTATTACCGGTGTTCCAATCAGCATTTGCTTTTCGCCAGTGGGAAAAAAGTTTGATTTGCTGCTATAATAAATTTTAGGAAGAACCGCAATCCCGGCTAAACCTGTGATGTTCTTTTTAATAAAATTTCTCCGCTCCATACCAATACATTATTTATGAAAACTTTCGGTGATAAAAGCCAAAACCGATTCCAAACCTTCGCGCCAGTATGTCCAGTTGTGATTCCCGTTTCTGATCCTAAACTCATGAGGAATATTGTGCCTTTTCATTGCAACGTGCACAAGCGCATTTTCGACGCTCAAACCATCATCGTCGCCACAATCGAGATAAAAACGTACGGCATTTTTCTGATTTTCGGATATCTTCTCAATCAGGGGAATAATGCTGTGATTGTTATGGTACGACAGGATTTCGCTGTCCGAAGCTTTCTCAAACCCCCGGGGGGAATAGAACTCCCTTGCTTTTTCCGGTTCCAGTGCCCCTGCGCCGGGACTTAAGGGGCAACATGCCACAAATGTTTCAGGGTGATGCAAAGCATAGGTGAAAGCACTCCTGCCTCCCATTGATAAGCCCGAAACTGCCCTGTATCTTTTATCGGACTTAACCCTGTAGGTTTTTTCAATATGCGGAATAAATTCCTGAAAGATGAAGTCCTCATATAACCATTCACCCTTATAACCATTGAAATACCGGCTTTTTCCGGGTTTGGAATCAGGCATCACAATTATCATGGGAGTGGCTACACCCTGATTTATGCACTTGTCGGCAATAAACTGTACTTCGCCTGATTGCACCCAGGCAGTATGGTCGTCTCCACCGCCATGCAGCAGATATAGCACCGGATAGCTGCGTTTCGATGTTTCATAATCTGAGGGCAGATAAACGGAATAGCTTATTTTCCTTTTCAGGATATTACTCTCGACCGTTTCCTGTTCCAGGACCAGGCTCTGACCGTTCATAAGAAGCGGAATTCCCCTCAGTATAATTAATAGAATTGTAACTGATCTCATCATTATTTTGAATTAAATTCTCTTACAGCTCTGCCAAAGGCTTCAATATTGTGAGTCTGCATTTCATCGTAATCGCGCGAAGCCACTACGCCGGCGGCACCTGCATTTAATGCGGCAAGTGTAGCTTTGTAAACCAGTTCCGGGTTTGCCGGCCTCGGTGCAATGCCTCCCTGCGGCAAATGCCAGGGAACATCGAATCCAATACCCGAATAAACCTTTGATTTACCTGACGCGCCTGCAATACATCTTTGCGTTTCGGTAGCCACATATTCGGCTGGCATACTGGTATTTTCCAGTTCGTTCAAAGGTATTTCGGCAGCCGGGTGGAATCTCATCATGGCGTAAAAACCGTTTAAAAGTTCGTTTTGGGTAAAATCTTTTCCAATAAGTTTGTTAATTCGTTCGATATACCAGTAACGCAAGCGGGGAGACAAAATATCGTGATACAGAATAGGTTTGATAAAATCGTTGTAGGAAGCCATCTGGCTATAAGGTACCATTGCCCTGTAAATTGGATCCCAGCTCGATTGCTGGTGGTCGACATGGCGGCCTACCTGTATTGCAGGATTAATGGCTTTTAACGTGCTGTAAATTCCCTGGTTGATTTGCTCTCCTCCATCATAAAAATTCCGCTCCCACGAAAGCACCTCAGGATATTTGAAGACAATGCCCATGAGAGAGATCAGCACCCCATCGGCAGGAACCTGATTGTTCTGGATTTTTTTCATCAACACATCGATTTCCCTGAAACCCGTTTTTGCACGTTCGGGATCCACCCCTTTATCGCTGTTCTTTTTGGTACAATGCTTACAAAAGCAATTTGGTGTTTCGCCCTTAAATAAAAGCTCCGATAATGGGCCGACTCTTTCGGCTCCATATTGTATTCCATCAACCTGGTAATTTGTAAAAATATCTTTTACGGTTGCAAAAATCCACTGCTGGTAATCGGGATTGTTCCAGCATGGACCGCGGCCCTGCTTACTGTTAATGTCAACTGTCAGTACTTTTTCATAGTTTTCAATTTTGCCAATGCCATCTTTGGCCCATGCTTCGAAAAGACGTACATAAACCTTCATACCTCTTTTATCGAGAGGTTTACGCATTTCGGCAAACGCATCCCTTCCAAAGAATTCATTTTCGAGGGTTTGTTTCTGATGCTTCAAAAGCAGACCATTAAAGAACTCGTCGCGATGTTTCACCCAAACTTTCGGAAGATTCCGGTTTTTGAAGCTGTGTAACCCTTTGCCATGGTCGGCCAACACTGAATCGGGACGGCTATCAGCTCCATAATAAGCATGACTGTAGGTGATGATTGTATTTATCTCCCCTTTTTCTTTCAAAAAATCAAGTACCCACTCTATCCCTTCATCGAGCAAACTATGGGTTCCGAGCTGAATTCCTGAAAAAACATTTTTGTTTTTTTTCTGGTAGAGTTCTTCATTGGTACCAGAACCTGGAAGGTTATTTGCAACTATTATCCCTCCCGTAGTTAACCCCGTTGTTTTTAAGAAATATCTGCGCGAAATATTCATTTTTAGTTGATTAAAAATTGATTCTGTTATTAAAATATCGTTTTGTACGGAGGGTAACCACCCTCAAAGGATCTGTTGCAGATTGGTTTGTGAATTCAATTCTGATTCGGGTGGGAGACAAAAAGGTAACCTTATCCAAAGGTGCCCAGCTGGATTCCTCTTCGAGCGACCAGATATTCCTTTTTTCTGCGGGCTTGGTATGGGTTGGATTGGGCGCGAAATAGTGGTTACTTTCTGCAAACAGAAATCCATCTGCAATAAACCCAATAATGGGATGGTCAAATTCAATTTCGGCAACCAATTTAACTCTGTTTATGGTTTCCGACTTCTGAAAATAGAGCATGTGACTGTCAAGAATGGCATTTTCAAGACTCACCGAAATCAAGCAATCGAAGTCATCCCAATGGTTTACCCGCTGAAAATGAAGTTCTCCCGTTGAAAAAGATACTCCCTGTTTTTCATTAAAAGCAAGGAGGGTGTTATCGGACATTTTCATCGGGTTGTACCAAAAATTTGGAGCTATTTCAACATTCTTACATTTTCGGAGAAGAATTTTGCCGGTTGCAGTGTTATGAATTATTAGCAAAACAGCCAGTAATTGTAAAAATCTGAGTTTCGAAAAAGTTGTTAAATAGATCATTTATAGCGATTTTACATATTCTAAAAGTGCTTCGAGTTCGCTCCGGCTAAGATGTTTTGTATTTCCAAGTTTATGGGGCTTACCGTGTTCCGGGAAAAATAATTCTTCGAGCGTTGGAACACTTCCATCGTGAAGATAGGGTGCCGTTCTCCATACTTCGATCAGGCTTGGTGTATCGAAATTCTCATGTTTATCGTATTTGCTTTTTGTTCCCACGTTGTGCAGTTTCTGGTCTGTAAAATAATGCCCACTGTGGCATTTAAAACAACCGGCTTCACTACTTTCGAAAATTATCTTTCCGCGTTTTGCTTTTTCGGTAAGTTCGTTTTTTTCTGTGAGGTATGGGCTTGGATCGGGCTGCATTGCACGCAGATAAGCTTTAACAGCCTCCTCATATTTTGGTTCGGCATAATTGAATTTGGTAAGGTGAAATCCCTTGGTTACGGCTACTTCGTAATTAGCGCGAATACCGGTGGACATTGATGGGGGAGTAGCATGTGAAAGTAGCAAAGATTTGGCATTTTTCGGGCTGCCAATGCCGTCGTTTATCAAGTCCCAGTTTAACCCATCGGCCCTACCTGCGGGGTGACATGATACGCAACTAAGCCATCCCTGGAATGAGGATTTTGCATCGTGGAATACGATTTCTCCCACTCTTTCAGGACCAGGTTCGGGTTCTTTCCCCAAAATCAGTCTGTGGGTGATCCTGTTTTTTGTTAGGTCGAACCAAGCCAGTTCGCCCGAAAAATAGGAGGCAACCACCACCGATTTTCCGTCAGGGCTGACAGCTAAACCTCGTGGTCCGGTTAATTCGAGCGGAAACCTTTCGAGTAAACCTGCAGCATATAATGCCGCAAGCTGATCGGACAGAATCTTCCTCTGCGATGGATCCTTATAGATTTTCTCCCAAATATTGTATGCTATTTCTGCATTGGCATCGCTTTTTCGAAGGTTGGTGGGTGTGCTTTTTCCAGAAAGGTACTCATGCAGTTTATCGAGTTTTACCACAGCCAGTTCATTCACACCAACCAAGGTGGCGTATAGCCGGCTTCCATCCGGAGAAAGGGTTATGCCCCATGGGTCAGAAGCACCTCGGATCACAAAATCGAATGACAAAGTTGCATATACTTTCCCAGCTTGAATATCGAGAATGCTGAAAACATTGGTGTTAATCCAACCCCGCTCTACCTGAGTAGTGGGAAGCATTATCTTTCCGTAAGTATGAACCACATAACCCCATTTTCCATCGGGAGAAAAACATATTTGCCGCACATTGCTACTACCAAAGGGAAGTTCAATATGGGTTAAACTATTTTGTGCGGATAAGTTAATCAATGTAACTTTGGCTCCGGTACCAGAAGATTTTGGAGTAAGGTTTGAGACAAGAGCTTTTATCCCATCGGGCGAAATTGCCACAAAGTCGGGCTGGTACCAAACGGGCAATACAGAGGTTTGCTTTCCGGTTTCCGTTTCTACAATTCCAAGTTCCCCCAATCCAAAACCCGTAACCAAAACTTTGCTATTTCCTGCTCTGGTAATTCCCATAGGATATTTAACACAAGCTACTTTCTGGGAGGTGGTGTATTTTTTTGCATCAACGATACTTAATTTGTGTGAACCATATTCCGAAACTGCGATTTGGGCATTGGAAAGCCATGCCAAACCAAAGGGCCTGTTAAATCCAGTTAATTCCTTTACTGTTTTTTGGGATTGGGGATCGATAAAATAGATGCAGCCTTTAGTGAAATCAGTAACCGCAAGGGTATTTCCATCGGGGGAAAATTGTATATCAACAGGCGACCTGTACAACGATTCCTGGGCACTAATATTCAGAAAAAGGGATATAACAAGGGTCAATACAACTATTTTTCTCATAATAATTATGTTTCATAATTTATTTTTGCGTAGTAAAAGTTTGCCCCATTGGGATTTTTACACGTACCGGTTTGTTTCCTTTCCGAACGGGTTCTTTATCGATGAAAGAGCCCCAGTATGGTGCATTCATGTCAATCCAGGTTACCAGGTCTTTCCAGTCTTTTTCGTTTAATTTAACTTTTTCCTGATGCTTGGGCGACAAAAGAACCTGTATTAGTTTACTGTTCCCTGAGCCAAACTCACGAACTTTCGTTACGCTGGCATCGCTGAATTTATTGGAAATAGTTACCAATTGGCCAGGATATCGGTTTTCTTCCATCATTTTAAGTGATTCCTTATCAGTTACAACATTGTGTCCTTCTCCGAAGGTGAGTAAAAAAGCATTTAATTCCTGTACCGGGGTTGGGTCGTTTGCTTTCAATCCAAAAAGGGTGCGGTATGCCTGGTAATATCCATCCACGCGCCGGGAAGAAAATTCGAATCCCCCTGCAGGATTGTCTACCGAATGACATTGTTCGCAGTTTCTAGCGAAAATGGGGTGAATATGATCTTCATAATCGGCCAGGATAGTATCTCCCCAACTTGGAGGTTGCGGCAGAGAAGGTTCATGTAAAAGTGCTTTGGGTACAAAATTTAATGCTATGGGAGCTTCATCGCGGGTTTCGTGACAACCTGTACATCCCCGGGTTTCGCTTCGTCCGAAAGTTACAAATGACCTCATTCTGCGTACTTCTGTCATGTTTTTGTCGAGGGCCTGAAAATATACCGGCACATCGACAGGAACTCTAAAATAAGCAGAACCATCCTCTTCAACGGGAACGGTGCCAATAACCCGCACCGGATTCCAGGTTGACATACCTAAGGTGCGGGACCAGGATCCGGAAGGAGTGTAATGCAGATGGTTATAGTTATGGGGTTGATCATCGATTTGTTTAGCTGGCCATTCGGTGGCATGGCCTATCCTTATATAATGGATATCTCCCTGTTTAACATCGTCAACGCCTTGGTATACATTAGTTGCGTATATGGTTGCGTAGCCAGCCGTTCCAGGTGAGTCGGTTATGATTGATGGCACAGGTCTCTTTTTTAAGGCTATCGGATACCAAACCGATAAAATAGGATCGCGGTGAATCAGTTCTTTGTTCCCATAAACATCAATATAGTACAGCCCAAAATTAAACCCGTGGGTATAGGCCCTGGGGTAGTTATAGGAAAAGGCAACCAAAAACGCACTTTCACTTAGGGCAAAGGGCTGCTGGTACAATCCACCATTATCTGGAATGCCGCCCCCTTTAACGATTTTTCCTTTGCCAATGCCGCCCTCACGTTTCGAAATGGAAGGAGTAATTAAAGTCATGCCATTGGGTTCGTTGGTTCCCATTTTTGGGTCAATCAGAATTACAGCACCTTGTTCCCACTCATGGTGGCCACAGCCAATGGCAATCAATTGGTCGGTGCCGCATATCTGCCGTGCATCGCGCAGGGCCATTGGTGCTTGGGCATTCATATGTTCTTTAAATATGGCATCGGCCATCGAACCATCGGGTCTTGAGACCCAAAGGTTATGAACATAATAAAGATGCCTTTCCTGGTATTCCCAACGCGTAAATATCAATTGTCCGTTGTCGAGCACGTGGTTATAACGGTCAAAATCCTTGTTATTGCTAATAGCCCTCACATTGCTTCCATCGGCCGACATCCGGTAGCGGTTTACAATGCGTTTGTTCTGAAAGTAATTGCCCGAACACTGGCTGCCAAATTCGCCGCGATCGGATGAAAATACAATGTCGCCATTGGGCAGGTAGGTGGGTTCGATATCGATGTGCAAGGGGTCGTTGGTGAGTTGTTTGATAGCTTTAGATTCGATATTGATTTCATAGATGTTATTGGGCTGGCTCATTCCATATACCTTGTCATCAAAGCCTTGGTCCGATTCCCATAATTCAATTTTATAGTACTGAGGCTGAGGGGCAAAAGAAAACAGAATACGGTCGGCATCGTAATGAAGCTCGATTCCTCGGGTATGGCCAGGGCCAAGTTTGCCTTCTAATAAAGCATTTGCCGGGCTTGCCGGGGTAAACCCATTTTTTATGTACAAGTCGCCGCCTGGCTTGATAACATATGATTTTCCCCCATTGGTGATGTTGCCAAAATCATCGAACCCATAGTGGAGCGCATAAACAATCTTTTGAAAATCGAAGGCCGGGTTTTGCATTACAACTTGCCGGGCGAGGGTACGCAACGCGAAGTACTGTTTCCGGGCCGTAAGTAAATCGTTGGTTTGTTGCATTTCAGCAAAAATTGTTTTCATTTTTGAAAATACTTCACCACAATTGGTTATTTGTGAATGGCTTCCTTTTTCTTCAATTTCGTTGAGAAGGTTTGCAGTTCGGTTTAAAACTTTCTCCACTTCCTCGGTTAATAGTTTTACCGATCGGTGAACTCCTTGCTCTGTGGCCTGGCGAGTATAATCAAGGCTGATGATATTGTCGCCAACAATGCGTTGCAGCCATATTGGATACCAGCTTGGAACTTCTTTACCCGGATATTCCTTTAAACTTTCGGCATTCTCCAAAGCTACCCGGTTCGAGATTGCAAACTCTGCCAATCCGGATACAAAGGGGTCGTTATGATTTAAAAGTTTAATTGCGCGTTCCGCTATCTGATCGGTAGTTACCAAATCAAACTGATGGGCATTTTTTTTCAGTTCCCAGGGCTTCAGGTCCAAACCCGTTGAAACTTTCATGAGTAATTCTGCTTCCAGCGAGCTCGATAATAAGTCGCTTTTTTTGTGCAGGTTGTCGATAAGAAACAACCCATGTGTTGCATCTTTGGTAATGGCCTGGGCAATTGCCTGAGCAGTATTAATGAAATCTGCTTCAGGATAAAGGTTTTCCAGTATTGTTATCAGTTCATCATATTTTCCATTTTTGAGCATTTCCGCATATCGGGTTTCCAGCTCATTTACCGAGGGTTTCTTTTGCCATAAAGTAAAAGCCATAACTGCCCCAAGAGTATAAGTGACAACAAGTACCCACCCTGTTTTTTTTATTGCTTTTATCTTTTTCATCTTACGAGTCTAGTTAAGTATCTGATTTATTTCATTAAAAAAATCCCATGTAGTTTGTTTCAGGTATTTTGCGATCTCAAGGGCTAATTGTTTTTCGCCACCCATAATCGAAATCATTTGCATCCATTCTGGTAAATTTTTATGATAGTAATCCAGTTAGTTTTAAGCTTTTCTTTAGCAATTTCTTTATCGAAACCGCCAAATGAAGGCTAGTATTCTACGTTATTTATACAATACATGGTTTATTTACTTGATGTTATATTTTTCCGGGAGGAGTGTCATCTTTCCCTGAATTATTAATCACCTCGTTATAAGTGGTATCATTTATCGTTACATGCTGAAGCCTGATATTTGCTGACTGATTCACCAGCAATTTGCGACCGAAAACCCCACTGAGGCTGATATTCCGAAGCATCACATTTTCAACCGGACTGTCGGACCATCCATGTATCAGGATACCTGATTTACTCGATTTGCATTGCACATTCTCGATCTGGATATTCCGGAAAAAAGGTGGATAAGGGCTTTGATCGGCCTTATCGTAGTTGGGAACAATAGATATGACCTCATTTTTAGTGCTGTTAAGCTGAAGTCCGTTTATGTAAATATTTTCTACCACACCACCTCGTAAACGGCTGCTTTTAATAAAAATACCCATATTCACCTCTCCTACCGAATAGTTATCCACAGCATAAATATTCCGTACACTACCCGACATTTCGCTGCCGATGCAAATAGCGTGGTGACCGTGAAAATGACAGTTGCGGATAACTACATTTTCGGTCGGACCGGTAATTCTTCCGTTTTTTATGTAAAGCGATTTTATGTTTTCGAGTTCTGTTCCCTTCACCAGGGCACCATCGCGACCTTCTTTGTCTCGCCCTGCCTTAATGGCCACATTATCGTCGTGATTGGCAAACATAATATTTTCAATAAGAATATTACGGGACGACTCGGGGTCGATACCGTCGTTGTTAACCGCCATGGCATCGAATTGCATATTACGAAATGTACACGATTCGGAAAACACGGGTTTAACGCACCAAAAAGGCGAATTGGTAATTTTGATTCCATCGATCAGGATATTTTTGCAGAGGAAAAACTCCATGGTTTCGGGTCGGAAATAATCGGCTGAGGGATTAATATATACTCGCTGTGCAATTGGTATATCGGCATTATTCACTTCCTTGAGCAACTGGTACGAAGGTTTCTCCCCGATTTTTTCATGTTCTGCTTCCCCCTTCCACATCCATTGCTGCCATTTTTCGCCATCACCGTCGATTACTGGTAAGGCTCCCGATTTACCACGCGATTTAATTACAATGTTCTCCTGATTGAAAGCCCTGATCAGTGGCGAGAATGAATAAATAGTAGTACCCTCGTATCGGGTAAGAACTCCTTTCCCGTTAACCAGGTAATCAGAAGGATTGAAAGGAAAAAACAACCTCACAGAACGGTCAATTATAATTCCGATATTACTTTTGATTTCAACTGGGCCGTTTATCCTATAGGTCTCGGTGTACCTGAGCCAGCTTTTAATATCCTGTGTATTTGGAAATAACAGCCATCCACCACCTTTTGATGCCAGACTGTCGATGGCTTTTTTAATGAAAGGTTGAAAATTGGTTGTTCCTTCCATATCTGGTTTAAAACCCGAGAACGTTATAAGGTTGATTGTGTCTCCAAAAATCTGAGGTAACCGGATACTATCCAGGATATTTTCAATATTCCGTTTGGCCTGTTCTTTGGTAAGAAATCCATTGGGCAGGCGATTGCCGCACGAAACAAATACAAACAATATAATGACGAAGGTGAAAACGCTGAATAATTTAATCTTCATTATTAAAGTATTAATCATAAACATGAGAGCTTAGAAAGTAAAAATTTTAGCTGATCGTCCCTTTTTTCGGATCCGTCGTAAGGGAATAAAGTCCAGACCTGCTCCATGGCAATGGATTCGCCAGGCGCTATGGTTTTGTAGGCAGAATGAAATTCCAGCTCCAGAAGATCTTCAACCGGATCGGGAGCAATCTGGTTGAAAATTTCAATTTCATTTTGGTCGGGGTGAATTTTTTCTGATTCAACGCCTATTGTTTCAATAATCATGAGTTGATTTTTATGAAAGACAGCAATAAGATGCATAAGCGGAGTAATGCAGGCCTTGGAATATATTTTTGCTTCTTTAACTTCAATTTGATATGGATCAAAAGAGAAAAAACTATCGACTACCGAATAGGGCATCATGTGGAGAAGTTTTTCCTTATCCTTTATTTTTACTGAATTTACCGATGAAACCTTAACAAAGCACCTGGCCTTGCCTTCAACAGGTGTATTGATCCAAAGGCCCCAACTTAAGGCGGTGTCCCGCACGTTTGTGGCTTTAACCCGATAACTCAGGGATGCAGTACCAATAATTTCAATTTGCTGGGTTAACTGAATGCCCGACAACGGACTTTCGGGGCTTTGCCAAACCATTGCACTGTTGCTCCGAGAAATTATTTTATTGGAAGAATAAATCAGATAAGGATCGGGAGGCCATCTGTCGCCCTTTTTGGATGGATAAATATTCTGATTTTGCCACCATTGTCCCATAGGCGAAAGCCAAACCTGGTTCCCATGATAAGGTTTATAACTGTTTACGGTCTCGGGTCCGGGCTTTGCGGCTTCCGGCTCGTTCCATAATACTGTGTCCTGTTTCAATATATTTCCCCTATCGGTTAAGCCGAAAAAAACAATACGTCCGCCAATTCCGGGACGTATGCCGACTTTTATGTTCCGATTTCCTAAATATACTACCGATGGCGTCTGCGAATAAACTTCAACACCGAAAAGCAACAGCAGCATAAAGAAGATTTTTGCCATGATTACACCTTATCCGATTTGTAATTTGTTTCGGCAACGCCAACCATGTCGGCTACCCTTTCGATAAGCCGGTTACGGGTTTGCTCGTCCATGGGCCTGAAGCTTTTGGCCATGTCAATTTTTTCCTGCAACATGGCAGCATTTTCGGCGCCTGTAACCAAAACACTTATCGGCAACGACCACACAAATTCCAATGCCTGCCGAACTGATATCCTGGCGGGAATAACCGGATCCTTGATGTTCCATCCCGGCAATCGGGGCGATTCTCCAAAAAAAGAACCACCGCCAAGTGACTTAATTACCACAATTCCCATTTCCCGTTTAATTAATTCGGGTATCACATCCAGAATAAAACTTGAATGATTCGGATCGACCGCATTTACCGGCATTTGACAAACATCGAAAATACCGGTTTTCTCGAGCATGAGGGTATGGGTTTTTGGGCTTACATGGCCAGTAAAGCCAATGTGGCGTACCTTGCCCGATTGTTTTGCTTCGAGCATCACTTCCAGCACCCCGTTGGCCACACGGTTGTCAACATCTTTTAATGTTTTAAGGCTATGCACCTGCCAGAGGTCGAGGTAATCGGTTTTGAGGTTCCTGAAAGATTCTTCGAGTGACTTACGGGCTGAGGCTGCATCGGGAGCAAGGGTTTTGCTCATCAGGTAAACCACGTCACGGTATTTTGGCGTTAAAATCCGTCCGAGCCTTTTTTCAGTTTCTCCACCGCAATAAGCCTGAGCGCAGTCGAAAAACCTAACTCCTCCTTCCATGGCCACTTCAATGGTTTTTTCGGCTTCTTTTTCGGACATGGCACAGCCGATATGAAATCCGCCCATGCCCAGCATGGTAACTTTAGCGCCAGTGCGCCCCAGGGGGCGTAAAGGAAGTAAATTTCCCAAGCGGTCAGCCGTTGGTTTTGCATTAACAAAACTGCCAAGTCCCGAACCGGCAATTGCCATGGTAAGCGCCGAAAATGCCTTTATAAAATCACGTCTTTTTTCCATTTTACAGTTGTTATGAACTCCATTTTCTTGTCCGTTGCAGATCCGACCGAAGAACCTCCAACGCTGTTTTTACATTTTTTTCAATCTGGAAATCGAACATGCCGATTGAAACAAAATCGGCTCCCCCTTCAAAAGCAAACCTAAAACCATCGCCTGGCGTTAATGCTCCTGATGCAAGCGTTTTAAATCCGATCCAGGGACATTTGACATCTTTCATTAAGTCGATGGTGCGTTCAGGGAATAGGTCAAAAATATTATCGTGATATTTGTTATGATCCGGGTAAAATTTCTGCATGGAAGGATCAAATTCAAAACGGTTTCCGACCGGATTTGCCGACCAGTATGTATCAGGATGAATGGTTTTAACATAAAAATCGGGAGTAATGCCAACAGCAGTGCATTCCTCTATAACCTTCACCGAATGGCATCCAATGCCTGCCGGTAGATTTTTGCTCCGGATATACGCAATGGCTTTCTCCAACAGGTATATTTCACTGAATTTAACCAAACGATCCGAAACAGCGGGTTGAATATAAACAAGACCGGCACCAAGGGCCATAACTTTGTCAACTTCCGATACCCAGTCGTCAGCATTAATGGCAACACCAACGATGGTGCTGAGTTTTCCACTGTAATTGTTGTTATAATCATGCAAAATGTGCAACTGCGAAGCATAAACATTTGCAGCATTAATACCGGAGCTTTCAGCAAGTTTCAAGGTTTCCAGAATCCGCTGCCGGTTATTATATTTTGATGCCAGTTCGTTCACATATTTTAAGTCGCGGGCATGTTGCCAGCCAGCCAAACAACCGCCCCCCAAAATAAGCCGGCTAATATCCATGTTGCCGATTTTCGCGTGAAAAATTTTATCCCTGGCTTGTTCCGCGATGGCTTTATCCGGTGTAAATAACGTTGTAGCTCCGGTGAAAGCATCGGCAGCAGTTGAATTTCTCTTTTTAATAAATGCCAGGGAAAACAATCCAGCCACCGGCAGCACGGCCAGGTTCCGGAGCAGCATCCTGCGCGATTCGGTTCGGATATCGCTGCATGACGTTTGCACTGTCTTAAGCCTGAGGCCAAAAATTTTTAATACCCGACTGGCCATACCGGATAAACCGATATGCTTTCCAGCCGGGTAAACAGCCACTACCAACAATACCAGCGCTTCAATAATGTTTTTATTGATGAATAGATAACTCCCTTCGGAAGACACACTGTGGTACTTCGCCCCTATTAAGGAGGGATTTGCCATATAATATAGCATCAGCAAAAGAATTCCGCCGATGGACGCTATCCGAATTCCTATTCCAAGCATCAAACCTGTTCCTATTAAAATTAATCCCCAGATATTTAAGAAGTTTACCACCTGAAGTACATCATTCGACCGGGCCAGGAGATGAAACCAATCAGAAAATATCCAGTTAGCATTGGCCAGATAACTTGCTGCAGTCCAACCCGGATTATAAAGTTTTACAAGACCTTCGTAAAGAAAGTGCCAACCTGTTGCAACCCTCAGCAACCAGATCATCCAGGGAAAAAGTTTCTCCGATTGATTCATGTTAATTCAGATTTATTTGAAAGACTTCGCCTGCCTGTGTAGTAACAAACAGCTGCTTTTTATAAAATACCACATTGGTTGTCATAGCATCGAATGTGATGGTGTTCAGGAGTTTTTGATCAGGAGCAAAGCACTGTACAGTTTTTTGGTGGGTAATATAAATGTTGCCTTTGGAATCAATTGTCATTCCATCGGTACCAACATTGGCAAACAAAACTTTGCCTGTTAAACTTCTATCGGGGAGAATTTGATAGCGGTAAGTTTTTTGCGCCCCCTGATCCACAACATAAAGCAGTTTTCCGTCGGGAGAGCCAACAATTCCGTTAGGCCTTACCAGATCTTTGGTAACACGGATAAGGTTGCTATCGCGGGGTATAAAAAAATACACATGCATACCGTCCTGTTCCAGGTCATTGGCGTTGCCATACCGGGGGTCGGTAAAATAGATACCGCCTTTTGGATCAATCCACAGATCGTTGGGACTGTTTAACTTTTTACCTCCATACGAATCGACCAGGGTTTTGATTTCACGCGAAGGTGTTATAAGAACCAGTTTACGAGCCTTACCTGCACAAGCAATCAGATTTCCCTGCTTATCGAAGTACAACCCATTGGCTCCACCGGTATTGTCCAGAAACAAATGATGACCCTTATTCCTGGTATAAACATAAATTTGTTGCGCTTTTACGTCGGAAAAATATAAGTTTCCCTGCTTGTCAATGGCCGGACCCTCGGTAAATTGAAGTCCCCTGACAATAGGAACAGGCTGCGATACTGCATTTAACTGAATCAGCAGGATCATAAACAAAGTCAGTAGTGTTCTCATCTTCTTTATATATTAGCGGGTACTAAAATCAATCCACCATTTTACCTGTTCATTTTTATCGCAGCGTATAATAAGCTCAAGAATACCCCCTGTTTCGTTCAGCCATTTCCATTCGACCTTGCCGGAAGAAGCTCCGAAATTTGCTGGACGGTATTTATTGGTTGCTATTACAATTTTATAGTCCTCCTTGCCAGGAACGGCAGATTCACCTGAAAGAACACGCTTTTGATCCTCCCAGTATGGTTTCACAGTTAAATCTAGGTAGCCCTGCATGATATGACGGTTTGTTGATATAAACTGAGGATACTTCTGAACTTTATGAATTGCAAACATATAGGCCTCACCGGCAAGCAAATCCTGCGAAAGCTGCGTATTGCCCTGCAGTTTCCCGGCAAGCTTATAATTCCAGAAATCCCAGATGTAGTAAGTTTCATTCGGGTTAAGCCCCAGTCCTCCATCGTCAGTTGAAGCCGAAAGATCGACGGACACTGTTCCGGGGATCATTTCGCCAGGAAACTTTTTTATACGGTCGTTCCATTTCTCGGGCCATTTATCGCCTGTCCAACTGGTATTGTAAAAAGTAAGCAGGTGCCAGTCGGGATTTACCATAAAGTCGTACACCTCCGGAAATTTTTTTCCTGAGAAAGCATCAATGGGTCTTGCCGACTGGGGTGTCTGGTGCAATGGGATCACCCGCGACAAGTCGTAAAGCATCTCATCGGTCATTTTATGGAAATATTTGCCAATTTCCATTCTTCCGCTGGTAATGTAAGTCATGGTGTACATGGACTGCCAGGCATACCTTACAGGTGTAGGGTGAGCTCTGAAGGGATTGCGTGCATCCTGATCGCAATGGTAAACCACCCGGTTTTTATACCAGCGTAACCCGGTTTTGGCAGTCATCGGTGGAATTACAATATCATTATCGCCTTCGGTTCGCTGAGTGGTTATAACACCTAAAGTAATGTCCGACGGCCCCATCCGTTCGTGAATATCTTTTCCAGTTCCAAGCCCTTCGTAGGCGAGCTTATAAATATTCCGGTAAGCAAATGCTGCGGTTGCATGTCTGTCTTCAAATCCGCCGTCGTATGCCCATCCGGTAAGCGGATAATCGTACTTTATACCTTTAATTCCCGCTTTTTTCAGATAGCTGTATACATCGCGCATATGAGCAACAAAGCCCGGATCGGTAAAATCGTATCCCCAGTACTGGTTACCCTCCTTCCACCAGCCGCCCATCCCTTTGGAGCGCTTTTTATGTGTTTCGTTAAACAGCATGTGCCCAGGATTGGCTATGGCATAATCTTCCGAACGGCGGGCAGTCTGAAAATAAATCAGCGGTTCGCCACCTTCGTTCTTAATAGCCGCTGCCCACTTCTCCATTGTTTCCAGCGGAGCAACGAGCCGGCCATTTTCGTAAATCTGCCAGTGTTTATCGTCCCACCAACCTTGTTGGTTGTTGGGCTCGGAATAGTCATCGGGTTCGAGGCGGATACCAATCCCGGAATATTTGTTAAATCCGGTTTCGTTTGCTTTTTTCAGCATTTCGACAGTTCCAACCGAAGTATTTTTAAACTCATCGGCCCCAAAATTTTTGGTGTAAGCATACCAGAAATTAAGAATGGGAAAGTCGACTCCCGAGATATCGACTTTATTGGCCCTCGCAAGTATTTTACCATAATTTTCCAATATTTCGAAACGTCCTTTGGTAGTAAAGTCGAGGTAGAATTTGTCCTCCGATATATATTCACTCCCTTTATCAACAAGTTTTCCAACTGGATCGTCCACCCAAAGGTCGAACTGCAATCCCGACGGTGTTTTTATAACCCGGGCAAATTTTTCGAATTCGTGGTATGTTAACCCACCAATAATCACCGATTTCTTGGGTTCGCCTTTCTTCCCCCAGGTTGCCAGCAGGTTATTTTTGCTCTGCAATGAGTCGGACTGCGATACTTTGGTCTGGTAATCGTTACTTTCACCATCGAGAACCAAGTAATCTGTGAAAACGGAATTTTCGAAACCTGTTCCTGATAATACCTGTGCTTTTTTGATATGGATATCTTCGGTGGTTTTGTTGAAAAAGCCCCAGCTAATATTTGCAAAGTTTTCGTTATCGTAGAGGGTAAACCCAAGAATAAGCGAGGGTTTATCTTTAAATTCGCACAGTATGGTCATTTTGCGCCCGCGGCCTAATTCATCCGAAATATCTTCAACAGTGACCTTACGTTCATAGGTATCTGCCGACGTGAATTGCTCAACTTTATAGGTTGCCAGGTTTACAACTTTGTTGTTCTCAATTTTGTCCCAAATATCGTATGTGCCGGTTTTTAAGTTGAAACTTATGCTGATGCTTTTATTCTGCAACCAGGCTATCTCCCTTTTCTGCGAAAAAACAACATCACCTTTTTTGGGGTTAGCAAATGCTGCCATTAAAAAAACAGAAAAAGAGACGAAGAAAAAACCTAATATCTTTTTTAACATGAAAAGGAGTATTTTAATTTACAACAAACGAAGCCTTCTGTTCTTCGCTTTGAACGTATCCATAACGGACTGCCTGTGAGCGGATTGTTGTTTTACCTGGTTTAAGTCTTATCGGGCCATTGTAGAGAAGCCAGTGAGGATTAGGGCCTTCATCGAAAGTATAAACCACGGAAGCTCCTTGCGTAGCGCAATAGATGCTGATCAAAGCAGGGCCTTTCAATGTATCGCCTTTGGATATCTGTAAGTTTCTGTTGTTTTCGGTATTTGGTACAAAATGAGGGATGCTTGTTTTGGGACGTTTTCCCCCGGGATACATCTTAGCAACCATATCTTCTTCCGAGATATCGCCCATGTCGGAGGTTTCTTTCCGCCAGTTGTCGAGGGCAGTACGCATCCTTTCCAGTTCTTTGCTTAAGGCAGGATCGTATGCCAGGTTTTTCAGTTGAAAGGGATCGGCAATGCAATCGAACAGCTCTTCGGGTTCCCGTGTATTTTCGAACCAGATAGCCTGGTCGGGGGTAAGTTTATCCTCAGCTTTCAGGCGGAGAAGTTCTTTCATAACGGGCGACTGGTTCCGAAAAGGAACCCATATAATTTTTGGAAGGTTGGGGTAATAATTTCGTACATACCTAAACCGTTTATCGCGGATTGTGCGCACCATATCGTAATCTTCGTCGAAACGGTCGCGCGCGGAAACGGTGTAATCGCGGGATTGTTCCTTCCAGTTGCCCAGAAAAACTTTCCCCTGCATGTGGTAAGGTTTATGAACACCTGCCATGGCTAAAACGGTAGGTCCTAAATCGATGGTTGAAATGAGATCGTCGATTACGGTTCCGGGCTTGATATTCCCAGGCCAGCGAACTACAAGAGGAATTTTTGTTCCAGAATCGTAAACCCATCTTTTGCCGCGTGGAAGCCCATCGCCATGGTCGCCCCAGAAAAAAACAATGGTATTTTCGGCCAAACCTTCCTCTTCAAGCCTTTTCAGGTGAATTCCCACAAGCGAATCGACTGTTGAATTATTATCGTAGTGCCGGGCAATACTTCTTCGTACCGGTTCGGTATCCGGATAATAAGGTGGGACTATCACTTTAGCCGGATCGGTTCGGAAGGGTTCTTTCCACGATTGGCTTTCGTGCGTGTGGGTATAATTAAATATGGCAAAAAATGGTTGATTGGGATTGGAACGGTTCTTATAATCTGCCGTTTTGCTGCATTCGTCCCAAATTGAAATTGGAGTATCTCCAGGACCCGAAAACTGGTAATCGGTTTTGGCATTGTTCGTGCAAAAATAGCCGTGAGCCCTCAGATATTCGGGAAATGCTTTCACATAATGCGGTGGAACGGAAGCATAGGGAGTGGGTAACTCATCGGTTCGCCCTATATGAGAGGTGCGCATGTGCTGTGTCCCGATGCTTGTCTGGTACATCCCGGTAATAATTCCGGAACGGCATGGGGCACTTACGGCAGCAGTTGAAAAAACATTGGTAAACAAGGCACCTTGGCTGGCAAGTTTGTCGATATTGGGAGTATGGGCAACTTTATCGCCATAGCAACCCAAACGAGGGCTTATATCTTCACACGAAATCCAGAGAATATTAGGCCTTTTTATCTTCGATAAATTGCTTTGGCCCTGCATGCTATTTATTCCGAATAAGGAACATGTCCCTAAAAAGGTCAGAGAAAGTTTTTTCATTAACGGCTAGTTTTTTTAGAATATAACTATTGGACAAGAAACATCCCGGATTCGTTTTAGCAGGAGAAGAAAAAGACTAATTCAGACGGATACCTGTTCGCGAAGAGAATGTTTTCAAGTAGTTTTCGAAAAAAGTAAGGCTGTCACAAAAGCATCGGACAAGGCAAATTTTGGTCCATTCAAGCTTTTGAGACAGCCTATGCTAAGCTTTTAATAACCTGTATTTTGGTCCAGGTTAGGATTATCAATTACTTCCAGCTCAGGAAGGGGGAAATTCACGTTATAATCTTTAAACACCAGATCCGTTTTCTTTGAGTTGAAGTTCCAGGTTTTGAGATCAATTTCGCCGGCTATGTGACGGCGGCGCAGATCGTACCAGCGATGCCCGTCTTCACAGGCCAGTTCGCGGCGGCGTTCCTGATAAACCCAATCGAGTACCACGGCAGCATCGGTTTCAGCAGTATTAAGGTTTGCCGGAACAGCAGCTTCCACCCCTGTAAGGGTCGATTTCCTTGCGCGGGTTCTGATTTGGTTTACCAAACCGATTGCTTCGCTTAAACTGCCGCCCGAACGCACAATTGCTTCGGCTTTGAGCAACAATACATCAGCATATCGAAGCATCCGGGGGTTGTTTTTCGACTGATCCGAGCTTGCTTTATTGTTGGTAACCATACCGTCGCGAATATATTTAACTATATTTTTTTGCATTGCACCGGTTGGGTTGGCAACAAAAGTATAGATCATGCGCGGGTCGCCAGTTTCGTAGGAGTCGATGAGCGACTGAGTAGCCGAAACTACAGCAGTACCAATCCATGTAGGCTTTTGGGTAAAACACCCATACCATGCCGAGATGTCACCAACCACAGCAAATTGGTCGTTGTTAAGGGCGGCATTGTTATTTGTTCCTCCGGCAGCTTCATTTGCCGAATATTCCATGAACGACTCGGCATTATATTCCTTGGTATAATTGAAGTTATCCCCATAATTTGGCATGAGTGAAGCTCCGGAAATTGCGTTGAACTCAGTAATAGCCGATGTAAAGTCGCTTTGTGTTTTGTTTACAGTACCTCTGAAAACAAATACTTTTCCACGTAAGGCATGGGCCGAATTTTGAGTAACCCTTCCCTTGTTTGCCGCATTCCAGGTGGCAGGCAGCAACCGGGCGGCAGAGTCAAGATCGGCCAAAGCCTGGTCAAGCAATTCGGTATCTTTTGAATTACCAGGATAAGCGTCTTCAATATTTGTTATCCATTTATTTACAATAGGAGCTGTTCCGTAAGTATTCCAGAGAATAAAATTCATCCACCCTCTGAAGAAATAAGCTTCTCCTTTGTGATGATTTTTGAGCAGAGGATCTACCTTATAGGCAAAAGCTCCGTTTTCCTCAATTTTATGAAGCACAACATTTGCCCTGGCTATCATCTGGTAAGAGTAATTGTAAAAATCGGACAGTGGGCCATTACTGCCATTGAGTGAAACAAATTTTTCATAAGCGTGGTCGCCTTCAGTAGTTAAATCATCGCCAGGTAACATCCAGATTGCCTGAAGATAGGTATTCTGGTTATTTCGGAAATTATAAAAGAATGCAACTTTCTGGTACATGCCCATCACAGCCTGGGTCATTTGCTTTTCGTTCTGAAAAAATGTAACATCGGTATCTCCGATAGGATCCAGTTCTATGGTTGATTCATCGCACGAAAAGAACGATATCATGGCCAATAGAATCAAACTAAGTATTATATATTGTTTCTTCATAGTTCAGAAAATTAGAAATTAACATTTGCACCAACAGTAAATACAATAGGAGTGGTATTGTCCTCGGGATCGAGATCCGTGTATGGAGTTACAACAAACAGGTTAGAGCCTGAAAAATAGCAACGCATACTCGATAGCCCTATTTTATTCAGCAGGGAACTTTTGAAATTATAACCTATTTGAAAGTTCTGGAACCGGAAAAAGCCGGCATCTTCCACATGTCGGTCGGCAATTCGGTTATTACCTGACGGATCTCCATTTATAGCTCTAGGAATACTATTGGAAGGATTGGTAGTAGTCCACCTATCGCGGTAAACCGCAAGGAAATTTGATCCACCAGGATTAATACTTTGTTTGCCATCGGTATAAATCTTCTGAACATCACCTATTCCCCTGAATGTTAAGTTAAAGTCAAATCCCTTGTACTCGCCGCCAAGATTCAGACCATAATAATAACCGGGAATGCTTTTACCCAGGTAAACCTGGTCGAATCCGTCGATTTTGCCATCAGCACCCACGTGCACATATGTTCCGGCAGGATCGTCGGCAGTAGGAGCACCATTCACGTCAACAAAAATAACATCTCCGGGCTTTTTCTGGCTATCTTTACCAGGATCGCTGGTAGTAGCTTTCCATGCCGCAACTTCATCTTCGGTTTGGAAAATACCGGCTGTTTTATATCCATAAAGGTAATTCATCGGGTAACCTACTTCAATTCTGTTATAGTTGCCACCTGTAGGTTTGTTCAGGTATACTTTTTTAACTGAGTTTTTAACGGTAGTAAGGTTAAAAGAAGCATTATAGGCAAAATCGCCGATGTTGTTGTTATAACCCACCTGGAATTCCATACCCTTATTGTCGACCTTTGCAAGGTTTACAACCGGATTGTTCAAAGCTCCAATCACTCTTGGAATATCAATCGTCTGAAGAATACCATCAGTTGTTCTGCTATAATATTCGACAGTTAAGTTTAGTTTATTGTTAAGCAAAACTGCATCGAAGCCAATACTGCTCGATATTACTGTTTCCCAGCTCATATCGGAAATTGGGAAATCGCCTAAAGCAGCAGCAGCATTAATAATACCATCGCCAGGCAAAGTTCCGGCACCCAATGCATATTTGGGATTGTAGTTAACCACTGATAAGAATGCATAATCTTTGGTTTCCTGGTTACCTGTTTTGCCCCATCCTCCACGGATTTTAAGGTCACTCAGCCAGGAAACATTTTCCATGAACTTTTCGGAAGAGATACGCCATGCAGCACCAAAAGACGGGAATGTCCCCCATTTGTAGCCAGGGCCGAATTTGGAAGTGCCGTCTCTGCGAATAGTTGCATCCAGATAATATTTACGGTTAAAGTTATAACTTAAGCGTCCCATGTAACCCTGTAAACCCGAAGGGTTCCTTTCATAAAGCAAATTCTTGTCGGTCGATGTCCAGCCTTCATCGATGCGTCTCTGATCCCAGCTTGTGATAGAAGAACCATTATCAATACTGTTCTGTGAATTGTTCCACTGTACCTGTTGATCCATGGCATTCAAAATAACATCAATATTATGGTTACCAAAGCTTTTGGTATATGCTGCAGAGAATTCCTTTACAAGGTTGATATTTTCATTAACACGTCTTCTATAGGTTGTTCCACTTACGTATCTTAATCCTCTGTTTGCTTCGAATAATCCCCTTTCGTCAGTTTGCATTCTCTCAGCAGTATTAGTATAGTAGTCGAAACTGAAAGTTCCTTTAAATCTCAAACCCTGAAACGGAGAAAATTCTGCATAAAAAGAACCCATGGTGCGCAGCAGGTTACGAATGTCGTAGCTATAATCTTCGTTTGTAAGGAAAACACTTCTGGTGCCCCCGCCATAACCATTTGCAAGGAATTTACCATCAATGGTACGTCCCGGAAGTGCATAACCATCCATTCCGTTCGGATCGTATAAAGGTTGCCAGGGAGCTCCAAAAACTGTATTCTGCCCTGCTCCGCCAATCTCTTTTGTTTTTGAATTAATAAAACGGAAAGACTCTCCCACTTTAAAAAACTTATTCAGTTTATGATCGGAGTTCAGGAAGAAGGAGTAGCGGTTAAAATTGCTGTACCAAATTGGATTTTCCTGTGCTGCATAACCTGCGCCTAAAGCATAGTTGCTCATTTTATTGCCCCCTGAAATGCCAAGGTTGTAATCCTGAATGGTTGCATTTTTTACAAGGGATGCTTTGCGCCAGTCTTCGGTGTAATCCTGACTGTTGCCTAAGTAGTTGGGATTATCAGAAGTAAAGAATTTTTTGTGGTCGGCATTGGGCGAAAGCGATCCGTTATTTGCCCAGGCTTCATTTGTCCATGCTACATATTCGTCCATGTTGGCAACATCGTATTTTTTGTTGACATTCTGGATCCCGTAACTGGCAGTGAAGTTAACTTTTGCCTTTCCTTCGGAACCACGCTTTGTGGTGATCAGGATAACACCATTCGAGGCACGCACGCCATAAATGGCGGTAGCCGATGCATCTTTAAGTACAGAAATAGACTCAATGTCGTTCGGGTTAATCATATTCAGTACGTTAACATTTCCGCGCTGATCCTGCGTGCGACTGTTGCTCGATGCCTCACCACCTTCTGTCAGAGGAATTCCGTCGACAACATATAACGGTTCGTTGAATCCCAGCGTAGTAACACCACGGATTCTGATGGAAGGTCGTGCATTGGGGTTGCTTCCGGGATTTGTAACCAAAACACCCGCCATTTTTCCTTGCATTGCAAGCTGGGGTGTCATGTTTGTTTGTTGTGTAATTTCATCGGAACTGATTTGGGTCACTGCACCTGTCAGATCTTTTTTCTGGCGAGAGCCATAACCGATTACAACAACTTCGTCGAGCTTTTTGATATCTGGAGATAACTTGATATCGAGATTGGAGGTGTTTGCTGTCGATACCTTTTCACTTAGATAACCGAGATATGAAAAAACAAGAATTGATTCAGCACTTGGAACACTAATAGAGAATCGGCCCTCAGCATCAGAAATTGTTCCTAAAGTGGTACCCTCAATAATTATGTTCACACCAATAAGCGGGTCGCCGGTAGAAGCATCAGACACTGTACCTGTAACTTTGATTTCTTGGTTACTGAAATAATCCTTAGGACCTATTACTATAAGATTATTATCAAGTATTTTGTATCCAGCTGATGTTTTTTCAAAAATAACATTTAGCAAGTCTGAAATCTGGATATTATTTTCACTAATGCTTACAAGTCCATTAAGCGCAGCAAAATCATCCTGATACAAAAACTTAAAGGTACTCTTCTTCTCTATTTCGGAAATGACATTCCTTATAGAAACATCTTTTAGCTGCACTGATAGTCGCTCATTCTGAGAGTACCCAATTGCAGATATTTGCAGCAAATTAACAATTAATAAAAAGGTGGCTAATTTCATAATCTTAATTAGTTTAGTAGTAGATACAATAATCCCACCAGAGGTTTCTGTGTTTTTTTTCATACATTTGTAGTGTTTAAAATGAAACATAATAATGCCTATCTCTTACCAAGGCATTATTGAAAATTTTTAAGCTAAGTCGGGAAATGCAGCAACATTTTCCGACTATTTTTTTTGGTTCAGGTCATAATAGTAGTTTTAGTTAGACATTTTTTTCTCTGTAATAAATATTGAATCCTTTTTTACTGAATAATGAAATGGAACAGGGTAACTAAGAGCTTCCAGTGCCTGAACGATAGTTTCTTTCTCAAATGTCCCTGTAAATATTGTTTTTTTGAGTTTTTCGCCGTTAATTACAATCTTTACATCGTACCAACGCTCAAATATTTTTGCTAAATTTAAAAATGATTCTCCTCTAAAATTTAACTTCCCTTCTTTCCAAGAGACCTTTAGATCAAGATTTGCATTTTCCGATACTATCATATTTGCTTTTTTAAGCTTTGCGGAGGTAATAACCTCCTCCAAGCTATTAGTTTTTTCGCCTAATCCCTCTGTAAGAGTTTTAATGCTTGTACTATTAAGATTTTTAATATAAGTAGCAGATTGGTTAGGTTCAAGACGAACTTTTTCATTAAATTTATTTGCTTTTGTAGCATTCTTTTCAATTTCAACAATCCCCCTTACCAGTGTTGTTTCAATAATATTCTCATCAGAATAAGAGCGCAAATTAAATGCTGTGCCCAAAACATTAACATTAATTTGAGAGGTATGCACTATTATTTTCCTGCCCTTTAATTTTTTGAAATCAAAAAAAGCTTCACCATCGAGAAAAAAGTGAATCTTCGAACCAATCATATTAGCCGGATACTTAAGGCTAGTGCAGGCATTGACCCAAATAACAGAGCCGTCAGCCAAAATAATTTTTGTCTTTTCTCCTGCTAATGTAATAACGGTGTTCTGTGCATCGGCTAAATAATTTAGATCATTATTTAATTGTTTAGAAACAATAAGGTATCCTCCTAAAAGAATAATAATTGCTGCTGCTACACCTGCTACCCATCTTAAAATTTTGATTTGTTGGTTTTTTTTCAATTCACTCAGTTTTCGGAGCCGGTGAAATTGAAAAAGCTGAAATTCCTTTTCGAAATCAGCATTGAAATCACTTTCAACTATGGAAGATAAAACCCATGACTGATGAATTCTTTTTAGCTGCTCGTAGTTAGACGAATCGAGCTTAGACCATTCCAGAAATTCTCTGGTTTCAACAGGGTTTAAATCCCCATTTAAATAACGGATAATAGTTTCGTCGTTCATAAATGATTTTTCAAAAAGTATAACACCAAAAAATACCGAACCCCTTGCTAAAAATCTGTATTTTTTTTAAAATTGCACTGTTTGTATTGTAATTATCAAATAAACTGGTAGTTGCTTTCTAATAATTTTAAGTGCTTCTGATATATGGCCTTCAACGGTTTTTTGTGAGATATTCAATTTTTTTGCAATTTCGGTATGGGAAAGGTGTTCCATCCGGCTCATAAAAAAGACCTCGCGACTGCGTTCCGGAATCAATTGTGCAGATTTAGTAATTATTTCCTCCAGTTCTGAGGTAAGTAACTCTTCCCATACTGTGTCAGAAAGTAATTTATAATTTAATAGCATTTCATCACTAAAACTTTCGTCGAGCGATAAGTGAACCCCATTGCGTTGCATATCGCGCAAATAATTCAAGGACAAATTTCGAACGATTGTTAATAAATATGATAAAACACGAGTATTGTCGGATAGATGATTCCTTTTTTCCCAGAACCTTAGAATGGCATCTTGTGTAATATCCCTAGCTATTTCTCTGTTTTTTACAAATTTAACGGAGAATCCTGCAAGTCTGTTGAAATATGACTCGAAAACAATCTTTAGAGCTTTTTCATCTTCCCCGGAAAGAAGCTGCATGATTAATTTATCGATATCACTAGTCTTCAAATTTTCGAATCTTTTCCATTTCATTTATAACTTATACCAAAAACGCGAAGCCGTAGAAGAGATGTTAATTTCTTATTTTATAGTAGTTACAAGAAATGCCTAAGGCAAAAACAATCACTTTCAGGATGAAAAATACAAAGAATAAATTGAATAACCAATCGAAATTTGCCTGGGATCATTTACAGGCTTTGCCATAACTGGCATTCTGCTCTTCTGAAAGTGCCAAAATAGGTTTACAGTTAAGATATTGTAAAACACATTAGCTCCTTGTTACTTGCCTGGTAATAAAGCATTAACATGTTTGGTGTGAACATGGTTCTAATGGTAATAAAACTACTCTATCATTAGGATGAGCTGGATTTTCATGATTAATGCCATTATATGAGATAGTTTGGAAAATGCATTGTTAAAATTGAACTTTGCTGATACCTCGGTTTAAGCCATACGAAATTCCAAGGATATCTGCATTTTCAAGTAACTTTCCAAATAGGCGTGATTTGAATTGCCTAAACCAGCTATCTCACCTTTCCCTTCAATCTCAAAGGATACAAAATTTTTCCACTTTTGGAACTGCCAATATGCAGTTCTTAATACCCTAATCTTGGATCGATATTAATGTTCAAAAACTTTTGATAATCTTTAAAAGGGCCTTTTAGGAAGAGTTTTTCCAGCTCAATTGTTTTACCGGTTATTGAAAGTTCCAAACTATTGGGGTTTAGTTTTCCGCCAACCTCTGCTTTTTTTCCGTCTTTTTCCCATCCAAAACATTTTTGCCATGCTTCTATATCCAGTAAAAGGGCAGGAAGAGGATTTCCCATCTTTAGATATCCCGGAGGAACATGGCTGAAGATATTCCCATTTGAAAAGTTATACATATTGGGAAATTCAATGGCATGTTTTCGGCAATCGATAAAAATATTGTTTGTAACGCTGTGCCAGCGGGTAACTCCTCCCCGGGAACCAACAATACGATCGGCATTCAGATAATCGCCATAACCGGTATTCTCAATATCCAACATTAAATTATCCGAAAAACGAATACTGTCGGAGCCATCCGTATATAATGCGCTTCCGCCTGCGCCGTATTCTCCGCTTAGCCAGTACTGACTTCGAAGTTTATAAAAAATATTATGGTCAACCAGGCAATCGTGCCGGCTCACTTCAATATAAATGGCACCCCTGGCCGTAATAATATCAGCAAAAACATTTTTTGTAATCCGGCAATTCTCGTTCGCCAGGTAATCGAGCCAAATTCCGGGAGCATATGAAATATGTCGAAATACATTTCGGCGAATCATTGTATTAATGGTGGTATGGATCTTTATAGCCCCTGACTCAAAAGCGAGTTCTGCGTTTTGCCATCCGATATTTTCAAACAAATTATCTTCAATTAGCATTTGCTTTGCACCCAAAGCTTCCAGCCCTCCAATTCCGCAGTTTTTAATCAAATTATTTCGGACAATATGATAGCCCAATCCCGGCTGATGAACAGTGCTCCACATTTCGTTTCCCATATCGAGGCCTAATGAATTTGCCCATTCGATAGTGCATTTCTCGATTAACCAGTGATGCCCGCGATTAGTCGATACCAAACCTCGCTGTGGCACAGGAAAGCCATTTCCGGCATGCTGAAAAGTAATGCCTTTTATGGCAACATATCCCAAACCGTATTCCAAAGGAACAAAAACCTGTTCTTTTGCAGTTGCTTCTATCCTGTAATCGTCTGGCCGGGAGTTCCCTGGAAACCGCACATGAATGCGCAAGCCATTGTGCTCTATCCAGAATGCCCCACTATCTTTTGAAGCAAGATCTACCGGATTCATAACCTGTTCCAGTGGCTTGCCATTTAGGAACAAAATACCTCTGCGTAAAAAGTGCCGGTCCATATTTACTTTTTTATATTGCAAATACTCCCGGTCGTGCATCAGATTAACCATACCAAAAGGATTATATCCTCCGAATTCATTTCCATTAAAATCGTATTGCCATATCCTGGTGGACGTAATTATACTGTCTTCGGTATAAGGTTCATGATTGGCATAAATCCATCCTCTCCCTTCTTTCCATCTTTTTATATCTAATAAGAAAGACCCTGAAATAATTACCTTTGCTCCAGCTGCTGCTTCGTAGGTAATCATTTTTTCAGCGCTTTCTCCTCCCCTGGCAGGATGAACTGTCTCACGGTATTCACCTTCCCGAATAATTACCCGGTCGCCGGGCTCCATAATTTCAGCTGCCTTTGAAATTGTTTTGAAGGGGTGGTCGGCTGTTCCTTGATTTCCATCTGAAGCCGAAGGATTATTGCCATCAACATAATAGGTATGCAAAAAAACCTGTTTTTTCTCCCAGTTTGGAAATACAATGCCATTGGCGAGTTTTGAATCAGAAATTTCCAGAAAAGGACTATTCTGTGCAGACAGGCCATATGGAGAAAGCAGAAACAGCATTATAATTATGTATCTTCTAATACTGTGTATTTCCGGGAATAGAAATGTTTGAAATTCGATCATATTATATAAATAATAAACAGTGTTAATGCCACTAAGATAAGGATGAATATAAATTCAACCGGATTAAGCCTGAAATGCTTTTTGAATGCTCTGGGACGGTTCATAGAAAAAATTCAATGGTTAAAATTACGGTATGAAGCACTAAAGGGTGTGGAAATATATCCCATTCTGAGGGTATATATTTCCCAACCGTACCACAGAATAATTGGAAGTAATAACGAAGAATTTAATTTTTAACAGACTTTGCGGCATATTCACTGGGTGTTACCCCAAATTGCCTGCAGAAACACTTGCTGAAATATTGTGGATCGTTGAAGCCAACTTCATACGAAATTTCTGAAACATTTAATTTTTTTTGAGTAAGAAGGTGAGCGGCTCTTTTGAGGCGTATTACCCTCATAAATTCATTTACCGACTGACCGGTGAGGGCTTCCAGCTTGCGGTAAAGAACCGACCGGCTCATTCCCATTTCGTTCACAAATACCTTCACGTCGAAACTGGAATCGTCAATATGCTTCTCAACTATTTCCATTGCTTTGACCAGGAACTTTTCATCCATAGAGGTTACAGTAACTTCCGATGGTTGCATGATTATATCGTTACGAAATTTCTCCTGTAACTTTCTGCGTGATTCAAGCAAATTCAATACCCGTGCGGCGAGAACAACCGGATTGAAAGGTTTTGGCATATAATCATCTGCTCCGGTTTTAAAACCTTCTATTTTTGATTCATCGGATGTTTTGGCGGTGAGCATAATAATAGGAATGTGGCTGGTAAGAGCGTTGCCTTTAACCTTAGCACAAAACTCCACTCCGTCCATTCCTGGCATCATAATATCTGTAATTATCAAATTAGGCATAACTTCCTGTGCCAGTTTCAAAGCTTCGTGGCCTTCAGCAGCCTGAATCACTTTATAACGCGGTTCCAGGGTTCGTTTAATAAAAATTCTAAGATCAGGATTATCATCAACGATCATAATTTCCAACTGCTTCGAAGGGAGGTTTGCCGTTTCTGGGCTTAAATCCTTCTCATCGCTATCAAACTCTTCCCAGGGAATTACTTTCGAATCGTTTCGGTCTAAAAGCTGGTTATCATGAACGTCATTGAAAACGAGTTGTTCGCTTGTAAATTGATCTTTTCCAAGAGGAAGCAGTACTGTAAAAACACTTCCATAACCAGGTTTACTCGTTACAGAAATTTTTCCATTATACAATTCAATTAAGTCTTTAGTAAGGGCAAGGCCAATGCCGCTACCGGCTATTTCCATTTTTCGTCCTTTGGTTGCAGGAGTAGATAACTGGTAAAATCTGTCAAATATATGTTGCTGCCTTTCTAAAGAAATTCCTATGCCACTATCGCTTATACTTACTTCTAAAAATTGAGTCTCTCTTTTACTTTTTGAGGATATGCCTGCATAATTGCTGTTGTGGTTATCCGACAGATTTAGTTTCATTACTACATGTCCTTTATCGGAAGTAAATTTAAAGGCATTTGATAAAAGATTATAAAAAATTTTATCCAGATGGTCTCTGTCGAACCAAGTCTCCAGAGATTCAATATTACTCTCGAACCTATATTCGATGCTATGACGGTCTGCCATATCTCTGAAAGCAGTATAAATTCCGTTTAAAAATTCGACAATATCTCCCTGAGTTGCATTTACCTTCATGTTTCCTGTTTCTATTTTACGGAAATCCATGAGTTCATTAATCAGGCGAAGCATGCGTGCAGCATTCCTATAGATTAGCTTTAGCTGGTTTTTTATAGATTCGGTTGGCTCCTTTTCTTCAATTAACTTCTCAAGTGGTCCTAATATCAGGGTAAGCGGGGTGCGGAATTCATGTGATATATTTGTAAAAAAACGAAGTTTCATCTGATTTACTTCTTCAATCTTTGCTTTTTCCAGATCTTTTATCTGCAATTGATGTTTATGTCGTTGAATAGAAATTAAATAGCTCCTGAATGAAATAAATAAGCCTATTAATAAAAGTGTGTAGATAATAAATGCCCAATAGGTTTTCCAAAAAGGAGGCAGAATGGTAATTTCAATCGAAGCTCCTTCATTATTCCATATACCATCATTATTCGATGCCTGAACCCTGAATGTATATTTTCCCGGATCGAGGTTTGTGTATGTTGCTGTTCGCTTTGTTCCTACATTATTCCAGTCATCAAATCCTTTCATCCTATACCGGTAATGGTTTTTCTCACTCGAGGTGTAATTGAGGGCAGTAAATTCAAATGTAAATACCGATTTATATCGAAGAGTAATTTGTTTTGTTTCAATAATATCTTTTTGTAAAACAGAGCCTTTTTCGCCAATAACAACAGGTTTGTTAAAAAGGGTGAAACCGGTAATAAAAACAGCGGGAGGCGCAAAGTTTTCTTTGATACTGTCGGGATTAAAAACAGTGAAACCATTCACTCCACCAAATAGAAAATCGCCGTAACGGGTTTTCAGGGAAGCCGAGTAGGAAAATTGATTGCTTTGCAGCCCATCAATGGCTTCAAAGTTTCTGAAAATTTCTTTCCGAGGATCAAACCGGGACAGCCCCATATTTGTACTTAACCATAAATTGCCCCGATTGTCGGGCTGTATCTGATGAATCGCATCATTCGGCAAACCGTTCTTTACTGTATAAAGTTTAACACTACCAGTTTCGGCGTTGAAACGATATAAGCCCCCGCCTTCTGTACCGATCCAAATTTCGTTGTTGGGCCCCTCATAAATATCGCGGATGTCATAGTTCGACAAGTTATCTAATTCCTTATTATTGCTTTTTGGAGGAAGAAATTTTTTTGTTTTCTTGTCAAACAATGCCATTCCGATGCCTCCTACCCATATTTTCCCCATGCTGTCCTCAAGCATGCTTACAACTTTGGTTGGAAAGATTCGATGGTTTATAGTTGTTCGGGGGATATGTGTAAATGTTTTTTTCTCGCGGTCAAAAAGTTCCAGTCCCCAAAGGGTTCCAACCCATAGGTTGTTTTCACTATCTTCATAAATCTTCCATACATTGTTATTTAGAATGCTGGTAGTGTCTGCAGGATTATTCCGGTAGCGAACAAATGACTCTGTTTGTCGATCGAAAAGGTTCAGTCCGCCGTTATAAGTTCCAATCCATAAATTCCCTTTTCGGTCCTGATAAATTGATGTAACCACATTACTGCTTATACTTTTGCTGTTCGATGGATTATGCAGGTATGCATGAAACTTGCCTGTTTTGCGGTCAAACCGGTTCAATCCTCCTCCATCAGTCCCAATCCAAAGAATGCCTTTTTCATCTTCGTTGAAGCATAATACTGATTTATGACTTAGCCCGTTCTGCCCTGGAATTGCCTGGGTAAAATTGTTGAACTGCTTTTTATGTGGGTTCAAAACATTAATTCCGCCCCCAAAAGTACCAATCCATATGGCGCCCTCATTGTCGGGGTATATCTGGTATATAGCATTGCTGGACAATCCATGCGGATCGTTTATATCGTATACTAAATTTGTTAGGGTTGATTTTTTTTTGTTAATTATATTTATCCCACCCCCATCGGTAGCAATCCATACATCCGAACTTCCTTGGAAATAAATATCCTGAACAATATTATTATTTATCCGAAATTTGCTTGAAAACTGCGAAATATGCTCAAAAGATTCTTTCTGGGTATTGAATATGTAAATCCCATCTCCCTCTGTGGCGATCCATATATTTCCCTCTGTATCTTCATGTAGCGATTTTCCCCTGGCTGGATCATGTCCTCCTTTCGTATCTTTAGAAAATGGAATAACTCTTTGACGAAATCCTGTTCTTTCAAGCTTATGAATAGCTTTATCTTCCGAAACGAACCATAAATTCCCTTTTCGATCTTCAAGGATACTGTAAACATTGATTGTTCCGGTATTAACATGAATGAAATTGTTATTAGTTTCGTCAAATAAATTGAGACCACCTCCCAAGGTACCAACCCATATATTTCCTTTTTTGTCTTCGAAAACAGACCGTACAAAATTATTATTTAAACTTTTTGGGTCGCTGGGATTATTTAAGTAACGGACAAAGCGGTCGTATTCTCTCTCGTAAACATTAATGCCTCCGGAAGTTCCAATCCAAATGCGGCCTTTTTGGTCTTCCATCAGGCAAAAAATTTTGTTGTTCGAAAGGGAAGTATTTTCTCCCGCCTGGTGCCGGAAAATTTTAAAACCATAGCCATCGAACCTGTTCAGACCATCGCTTGTTCCGAACCACATAAATCCTTTACTGTCCTTGAGAATAGCAGTGACTGTGTTTTGAGATAATCCTTTATCGATGGATATGTGATCAAAATTTATGGAAGATTGTCCACGTATCTGCAGACTGAGGAGAAAAAATAGGGTTATATGAATCAATGCCTTTCTCATAACTCAAAAATAACGAAAAGAACGCATTTTTTATCGATATAATCATATCGTTATATGCTGTTTAAAAATGGTTATTTTATTTTTCTCATCAGAAATAATAGTCCCAATTTACAGGTATAATCGTATCAATTTGATGCAACGGTAAAGGTTTTCCTCTCCTCAATTGTGTAATTATGTTCAATTTAATTTTAGAAGATGGGAGTGCAAGTAAAAATTCTACTAAGTAAATAGACCTGTTTCGTTTTATAAGCAACTAAACAGTATTATTCCAAACATGATATGGTTCAGCCCCTTCAGTATATTTCCGCCTGTATTTTACTTTTGGTAGTGACGGTCATGGGAAAGGCATTGATTCATA